>JAEEGK010010890.1_pt1 | contig 20912 bp, 17 predicted proteins | sample 8958771 | NCBI WGS metagenome assembly JAEEGK01 (sample SAMN16246547, study PRJNA631951) | gut metagenome | biome: gut microbiome; feature: rumen; material: SC-attached | host: Bos | place: Iran: Karaj | collected 2018-10
CCCATCTTCTTCTCCTTCTTGCCGATGCTGAAGCCCGGGTCGGTCTTCTCGACGATGAAGGCGCTGATGCCCTTGGTGCCGAGGCTCTTGTCGGTCATGGCGATGATGATGAACACGTGGGCGTAGCTGCCGTTGGTGATGAAAATCTTGCTGCCGTTGAGCACCCACTCGTCGCCGTCGAGGACAGCGGTGGTCTGCTGGCCGGCGGCGTCGGTACCGGCATTGGGCTCGGTGAGGCCGAAGGCGCCGATCCACTCGCCGCTGGCGAGCTTGGGCAGGTATTTCATTTTCTGCTCCTCGGTGCCGGCCTCAAGGATGGGGGCGGCGCAGAGGCTGGTGTGGGCGGAGAGGATGACGCCGGTGGTGGCGCAGACGCGGCTGAGCTCCTCGACGGCCATGCCGTACATGACGTTGGTGCCGCCGGCACCGCCGTACTGTGTGGGGATGGGGATGCCCATCAGGCCGATCTTGGCCATCTTCTCAACGGTCTCCATGGGGAAACGCTCCTCCTCGTCGACTTCGGCGGCGAGGGGCTTGACCTCCTTCTCTGCAAACTCGCGAATCATCTGCAGGAAGAGTTCTTCTTGTTTGGTGAAGCTAAAATCCATATTCTCTTTGAAAGGTTATTGGCTATTGGTTATTGGTTATTGAATATGACGACAGAAAGTACTCGGCTGCGTGGCTTCTATAACCTCTAACCCCTAACCTATAAACATTAAATTATTTTACTGCAATCGTTTCAATCTCGACGAGGACGCCCATGGGCAGACCCTTCACGGCGAAGGCGGCGCGGGCGGGGCAGTCGGTGTTGTAATACTTGGCGTAGACCTCGTTCATGGGTTTGAAATACTCCATGTCGGCCAGCAGGCAGGTCGATTTGACCACATCCTGGAAGGTGTAGCCGGCCTCGTCGAGGATGGCCTTGATGTTCTGCATCACCTGTTCGGTTTGGGCGGTGATACCCTCAGGGACAGTCTTCGTGGCGGGGTTGATGGGAATCTGACCCGAGATGTAGAGTGTGTTGCCGGCTTGGACAGCCTGACTGTAAGGTCCGATGGCCGCAGGGGCGTTGGGAGTGTTGATGATTTTCTTCATGTTATTTTGTATTTATATAAATTTCTGAGGGTGCAAAGTTACACACTTTTTTTGAATTAGTATTGTTTTTCTTGTAAAAATGTCTGTAAATTTGTATATTGAACTTGTTATCAGGTTGTTATAGTTTTGTTTGTGAGAATCGAACTCAATGCTGTTTTTGCCAATTTTTTAATATTTATAAGTGATTGATACAGAATACCATCTCCTTACCAACTCCTACCCAACTCCTACCCAACTCCTACCTAACTCCTACCACGGTAGGAGATGATGGGGCGAGGGTAGAGGGGTGGTGGATATTTTATCCCGCTTTGGTGTTTTGATTATTTTTAGTATTTTTGCAGCGATTTTTAATACAGGAAAGATGAAGATTCTGGGTTTGATGTCGGGTACGTCGCTCGATGGAATTGATTTGGCACTTTGTGATATCAACGAGCAGGGATACAAGGTGTTGGCGGCAGAGACGGTGCCTTACTTGGCCGAGTGGAAGCAGCGGCTGTCGACACTCGAGAAGGCTTCTGCCTACGAATATGCCCTCGCCAATGTGGAGTTGGGACACCTCTTCGGTCGCACCATCAACCGCTTCCTCGAGGGCAAGGAACGCCCTGAGGCTATCGCCTCGCATGGCCATACGATATTTCACCAGCCGCATTTAGGTCTGACAACACAAATCGGTGACGGCGACGCCATTGCCGCTGAAACGGGCCTGCCGGTGGTTTTCAACTTCCGCACCCTCGACGTGGCCCTTGGTGGTCAGGGGGCACCGCTGGTGCCTATCGGCGACGAATTGCTGTTTGGCGAGTATGATGCCTGTTTGAACCTCGGCGGAATTGCGAACATCTCTTTTAGGTATGAGGCAGGAGATGGGGGGGGTGAGGTTGGAGGTAGGATACAAGACTCCGAACTCAGATCTCAGACCTCCGACCTGAAACGCGTAGCGTTTGATATCTGCCCTTGCAATATGGCGCTCAACCGCTTGGCTGCTATCCTTGGCTATCCTTTCGATAAAGGGGGCTCCAATGCTCGCAGCGGTGAGGTGCACACCTGTCTGCTGCACGACCTCGATGCGCTGGAATACTATGCCGCCGAAGGGCCCAAATCGCTTGGCAAGGAATGGTTCGTCGGCCAGTTCTGGCCGTTGGTGAAAGATTTCCTCGGGGTTGTCCCCTCGTTGTCGCATACGCGCGACGCGCTGGCCACCGTCACCTCACACATTGCCATACAGATTGCCCGGGTGGTTGAACGGCAGCAGATAAAGACACTCCTGGTGACGGGAGGCGGCGCTTGGAACAGTTATTTGCTTGAGATGATTGGTAAATACTGCACCGAGGTGCAGATGACTGTCCCCGACCCGGGGATTGTCAACTACAAGGAAGCTCTTATTTTCGCCCTGCTTGGTTATCTGCGACTTACGGAAAAGGTCAATACTTTGGCTTCCGTCACAGGGGCAAAATTCGACTCGATAGGCGGAAATATCGCTGGATTAATTAAGAATTAGGAATTAAGGATTAAGAATTTTTGATATTGTATATTATTGATAATTAGCTTTAAACTTTAAACTTTGAACTTTAAACTAAAAATAATTTTGCCATATCGGAAAATGTTAGTACTTTTGCACCCGTTTTCAAAAAGTGAAATGGCGGGATAGCTCAGCTGGTTAGAGCGCTGGATTCATAACCCGGAGGTCATCAGTTCAAGTCTGATTCCCGCTACCATACATCAAAAAGCGGTCAAAAAGACCGCTTTTTGTTTAGGTAGGAGGTAGGAGGTGTGAGGTAGGAGGCTATAGGCACATTTTACGTTATTATCGTAATTATGGATGATAAACACCTATATAGTAATTTCGAATACGACTCGGCACTGAACGTTATGGAAGGCGTCAAACAACCCGAGCAGGTAAGCAACAGCTACCTCGAGCGCATGCGCGCCCGCAAGCGTCAAGAACCTACCGTTGAGGAACTCGTGAGCGGTATCCTTCACGGTGACCGCACCCTCCTCAGCCGCGCCATCACCCTTGTGGAGAGCTCGCGCTTTGAGCACCAAAGGAAGGCCCAAGAGGTTATCGAGCGCTGCCTGCCCTACAGCGGCAAAAGTGTGCGCTTGGGTATCACCGGTGTCCCCGGTGCCGGTAAGAGCACCCTCATCGAAGCTCTCGGAAAGATGCTTACCGCCCATAACCACAAGGTGGCTGTCCTTGCTATCGACCCCAGTAGCGAGCGATCGAAAGGTTCCATCCTTGGCGACAAGACCCGCATGGAAGAGCTCTCGGTCGACCCCAATGCCTTCATCCGTCCTTCCCCCTCGGCAGGTTCGCTGGGTGGCGTGGCGCGCAAGACGCGCGAGATTATCACCCTCTGTGAGGCGGCAGGATTTGACGTGGTGATTGTTGAAACTGTGGGTGTTGGACAGAGCGAGGTGGCGGCGCATTCGATGGTCGACTTCTTCCTGCTGCTACAGCTGGCCAATACCGGTGACGAGCTTCAGGGTATCAAGCGTGGCATCATGGAGATGGCCGACATGATTGCCATCAACAAGTGCGAGCTCGACAAGCAGCGCTCCGAACTCTCAGCAGGTCAGTTCCGCAACGCCCTGCACCTCTTCCCCATGCCCGAAAGCGGATGGACGGTCAAGGTGACCCTCTGTTCGGCCTATACCAAGGAGGGTGTCGAGGAACTTTGGAACTCGGTGATGGATTACGTCACCTTCACCAAGGGCAACGGCTATTTCTATCAGAAACGCCAGCAGCAGAACCTCCGCATCATGACCGAGGCCATAGAGAATGGCCTACGCGAGCGTTTCTACAGCGCCCCCGGCATCGAGGAACGCATCGAGCAGCTGAGTAAGGATATCCTCGAGAACAAGATTAGCCCCTACGCCGCAGCAGACCAACTCCTCGGATGATATACATTCACGTCCCCTTCTGTCACCGCAAGTGTACCTACTGCGCTTTCTTCTCCAAAGTGGAAGGTGGAAAGTGGAGAATGGATAGTTATGTCGACGCACTCATCGAAGAGATGCGGCAGCGACGTAACGAGCAGGCGCATCCCATCAAGACGGTATATTTCGGAGGTGGAACTCCCAGTATTCTGCCCATCGAACAGTTGGAACGTATTGTGAAGGCCCTGCACGACAACTTCGACCTTTCGCAAGTCGAAGAGGTGACCCTCGAGGCCAACCCCGAGGATTTGACTATCGGTTATCTGCAGGGGCTCAAGAAATTAGGTCTTGTCAACCGCTTGAGCATCGGCATCCAAAGTCTCGACGACGAGATGCTGAGGCTGCTCAACCGTCGGCATACTGCCGCGCAAGCCATCGATGCTATTGAGAATGCTCATTCCGTTGGGTTTAATAATTTCAGCGTCGATATTATCTACGGTCTTCCTGGTATGACGAGTTATGATAGTTCAACTAGTTTGACTAGTTTGATTAGTATGGTCTCTCATCTTTCAGCTTACGCCCTCACCGTCGAATCCGGTACCGCGTTGGCAGTGCAGGTGGAGCAGGGGAGGGTGGAGCTGCCCGACGAAGAGGAGGTGGTGCGGCAGTATCATTCTTTGTGTCAGCAGTTTTCCGATGCCGGATTCCTGCAGTATGAAGTGAGCAATTTTGCCCGGCCGGGATTCGAATCACGCCATAACAGCCGCTATTGGAACCGCACTCCTTACCTGGGCCTTGGCCCCGGTGCCCACAGCTTCGACGGCTTTCGCCGGAGGTGGAACAAGCCGGATGGCACTTTCGAGCAGGAAACCCTGACCGAAGCCGATGCTTACAATGAACTCCTGATGACCGCCCTCCGCACCACGCGCGGAGTGTCACTGGCGCAAGTGCCAGAACAATATAAAGAAAGGCTGCATCGTGAGATGCAACCGTATGTCGATAGTGGCTGGATTGTTGTCAGGTCGGAGGTTGGAGATTGGAGATATGAGCCCACGCCCGAAGGTCTCCTCCACGCCGACGGAATCGCCGCCGCTTTGTTTGTCTGATGTGTGGGGCGCCGACCTTCGGAGCTGCCCACGGTTCGTCTGAATTAGGGATTTATTCCATCTCGTTCTCCAAGTCGTCGGGGGCATAGTCATCGACGACGGGAGGTTCTGGGTTGATGTTGTCTTTGATGATGTATCCTTTGTATACGTCCTTGATTTGCTGTAAGAAAGCATAAGCTTCGAGGCGGGTGCGGAAGTCTCCGACCTTCACTTTGAAGTTGGGCTCGTCAAAGACGATATAGGCTTGGGTGGCAGGGTAATCGAGAACAAAACGGTCGCGCAGGCCGAAGGCGCTATTCTTTGAGTTGGCACCCGAAAAAGAGGCTATCTGTACGCGAAATCCGGGGATGGTCTTCACTCGGTTGTTGAATTCCACATGGCGCTCCACCATGGCGTTGACAGCAACGTCGCCCTTGATGGTGAAACGGCTATTCTGAGCCGTCGCCGAATCGAAAATCGAGAATTGAAAAATGAAAATGATGCTGACATAGAGCATCATTCTCAATAGTTTTCGGTTATTCATTTAATTTATACCTTTCGATTTAATAATTCGCTGTGTCGGCAAGCACTTTGCGAGGACGCACAGTGAGGACGGGAACGGACGACTGCGAGAGCATCTGCTGGGCGTAGGTACCCATGATGAGCGAGGTGAGGGCACTCTCCTGCTCGGTCATGATGGCAATCATGTCGGCATTCACTTTGTTGGCATATTCGATGGTGTCGGTAGTGACATTGCCTTTCACCTCGGTGAACTCGGTGATAAAGTTGACATTGTTTTTTGTAAAGTAGCGTTGCACCATGCCGACATAGTTTTTCACCACTTGACGTACGCTGGAGGCCGAGGAGGTGAAAAGACCCAAAATGTGGATGGTGGAGCCAAAGGTCTTGGCGAAAGTGGCGGCCTGTGCGGCTTTCTGGCGTGTGTCGTCACTGCTGTCGATGGGTACGACGATGGTTTCGAGGGCTTTATTGAAATTGAAGTCCTCGCGAATAAGTAATACAGGCACGGGAGAAAGTTCCACTGTGCGGTAGCTGTTGCGCCCCAGAATGCCCTTTTTGAGGCCGCTCATACCGTGGGTACCCACAATGAGAAGACTTGCTTCGTCTTCTTCGGCCTGTTTGGTGAGTTCTTCGGCGGGGTTGCCCTGACGCAACACATACTCCAGTTTGATTCCTTTGAGCAGATGGGCCACGCCGGCGTTGCGCCGCTCAATTTCGGCTCGAATGGGAGCCTCATCTTCCTTTTTTTCTTTCACATAAACCAGCCGAATGTCGTTTTGCCAACGGTTGGCGATGTCGATAGCCAGGTCAACGGCATAGGCCGAACCCGAGGAAAAATCAAAGCCTACTACTACTTTGTTCATAACACAGTGCATTAGTTGTTTGGGGTACAAAATTACGAAAAAAAATAATACTGGCAAAATTTTTTTTCAAAAAAAGCAAAAATAACAGGAGAAAAACTCGTTATTGACAATTGTGGAAAAAAAAATTTTGCCGTTCAATATATTTTGCGTATTTTTGCAATCGCTTATTGGAATATTTTTATTATAAAAACGCAGTAGAAACCTAAAATACAAAATAATAACATGACTCAACAAATCTTGATTGCGGTAATCGTTTTAGGCGTGATAGGCGCCTTCTTTGCCGTGGTGCTCTATTTTGTAGCCCAAAAATTCAAGGTGGTCGAAGACCCACTGATTGATGAAGTGGCCGAGGTTCTCCCCGGCGCCAACTGCGGCGGCTGTGGCAAGGCTGGCTGTCGCGCTTTTGCTGAGGCCTGCGTGGCCCAACATAGCCTGGAGGGTTTGCGTTGCGCCCCCGGTGGCGACGCTGTGGCGGCCAGGATTGCCGAACTCCTCGGCTGCGCTGTCGAGCAAGGCGAACCTCAGGTGGCAGTGGTACGCTGTCATCCCGCCAACTGCGGTGAAAATCGACGTTCGAACTACGACGGTCTCCGCAGTTGTGCCTTTGCGGCGACGGTCTACACCGGTGAGAACGGCTGCCCTTTCGGATGTCTGGGATGTGGCGACTGCGTGGCCGCCTGTCAGTTTGATGCCATCCACATGGATCCCGAGACATGTACCCCGGTGGTCGACGAAGAGAAATGTACGGCCTGCGGTGCCTGCGCCAAGGCCTGTCCGCGTCGTGTCATCGAGCTTCGCAACAAGGGCAACAAGGGTCGTCGCGTCTATGTCCGCTGCATCAACAAGGAGAAAGGTGCTGTGGCTATGAAGACCTGCAAGAATGCTTGTATTGGATGTGGAAAGTGTGCCAAGGTGTGTCCCTTCGAGGCCATCACGGTGACCGATAATGTGGCCTATATCGACTTCACCAAGTGCAAGGCCTGCCGCAAGTGTGTCACCGAGTGCCCCGTGCATGCCATCACGGATGTTAACTTCCCGGCTCCCGCCGTAAAGCCAGCCCCGAAGCCGGCAGAGGCTCCCGGAGCTCCCGCTCCTCAAACTCCTACAGCGGAAGCTAATTCTTAATTCTTAACTCTTAATTCTTAATTTTGTAAGAGATGAAGACTTTCAAAATGGGTGGTGTTCACCCCGAAGAAAACAAGATATCAAACGATGCTGCTATCGAGATTATGCCGGTACCGGCGCAGATGGTGGTGCTGATGAACCAGCACCTCGGTGCCCCCGCCACTCCGATAGTGCAGAAAGGCGACAAGGTGAAGGTGGGTCAGCTTATCGGCGAAGCTCAGGCTTTCATGTGCGCCAACGTCCATTCCCCTGTGAGCGGCACGGTCGTCAAGGTGGAGCCCTGCAAGGATGCTTTTGGCATGGCTAAGCCTGCTGTATATATTAATGTCGAGGGAGACGAGTGGATGGAGACCATTGACCGCACACCCGACATCAAGCGCGAATGCACTCTTGAACCGAAGCAGATTGTCGACAAGCTGAAAGAGATGGGCATTGTGGGCCTTGGTGGCGCCACGTTCCCCGCCCATATCAAGTATAATGTCCCCGAAGGCAAGAAGGCTGAATACCTCATCATCAATGCCGCCGAGTGTGAGCCTTACCTCACTTCCGACTACCGTGTGATGATGGAGCATGCCGAAGAGGTTTGTATCGGTGTGAGCATCCTCCGCAAAGCCTTGGGTGTGCCCAACGCTTACATTGGCATCGAGAGCAACAAGCCCCAGGCCATTACCAAGATGACCGAGATGGCTCGCCAGTTCGAAGGCATTATCGTCGAACCTCTGAAGGTGAAATATCCGCAGGGCGCCGAGAAACAGCTCATCAATGCCGTCACTGGACGCAAGGTGCCCAGTGGCAAACTGCCCATCGATGTGGGCTGTGTGGTTTCCAATCTCGGTACTGCATTCTCGGTCTACGAGGCTATCCAGAAGAACAAACCCCTTATCGAGAATATCCTTACTGTAACGGGCAAGAAACTGCCCTCACAGCACAACTATATCGTTCGTATCGGTACCACCTATAACGACATCATCAAACACTCCATCGGCGAACTGCCCGACACTACCGGAAAGGTTATCAGTGGCGGTACGATGATGGGCAAGGCCGTGGTGAACCTCGATGCCCCCACCGTGAAAGGTAACTCGAGTGTCTTAGTGATGGATGAGAACGAGGCTCGCCGCAATCCCGAGACGGCCTGTATCCGTTGCGGCAAGTGTATGCATGCCTGCCCCATGGGACTTGAGCCTTACATGTTCTCGGTACTGGTGCGTAACAACCGCATCGAAGAGGCCAAGGAGCACAACATCCTCGATTGCATCGAATGCGGATGCTGCTTCTTCAGCTGTCCGGCCAACAAACCGCTGACCGACGAGATTCGTCTCGGCAAGAACAAAGTCCGTGCCATGATGGCCGCTAAGAAATGATGTAAAATTCAAGCAATCAAACATTATATTATATATGAATCTATTAAATATTTCGGGCTCGCCCCACGTGCATAGCGACGAGTCGACAAAAAGAATCATGTGGCGCGTCAATATGGCGTTGATTCCGGCTTTGCTGGTGGCCATCGCCTATTTTGGAGTGACTGCCCTGCTCATCAGTGTTATCTCGGTGTTGAGCTGTGTGCTCTTCCAGTGGCTGATTGAGAAATATATCATGAAAGTGCCCAGCACCATCTGCGATGGTTCCGCCATTGTCACGGGTCTTTTGCTGGCTTTCAATGTGCCGGCCACGGCCAGCATGCTGTGGATTGTTGTCATCGGTGCCCTCGTGGCTATTGGTGTCGGCAAGATGGCCTTCGGTGGTCTTGGCAAGAATCCATTCAACCCCGCCTTGGTGAGTCGTGTCTTCCTGCTTATCTCTTTCCCTGTGCAGATGACCACATGGCCTGATGTGTCGAAGGTTCAGTTCTTTGGACTCGACACGGTGACGGGTCCCACTCCGCTGGGTCTCCTGAAGGAACGTGGTGCCGAGGCTCTTGACCAACTGCCCCAGGCTTGGGATATGTTCATCGGCCACATCGGTGGTTCGTTCGGCGAGGTGTCGGCATTGGCTATCCTCCTTGGCGCTGCCTATCTCTGCTGGAAGAAAATCATCTCTTGGCACATCCCCGTCACTTTTATTGGCACAGCCTTTGTTTTCAGTGCTATCCTCTGGTTAGTGAACCCCGTGCATGTGGAGGCTGTCGATGGTGTTAAGCAACTTGTGGGTTATATCGATCCTTTGACCACTATCCTCACGGGTGGCATCATGCTGGGTGCCTGCTTTATGGCTACCGATATGGTCACTTCTCCCATGTCCAAGAGTGGTCAGCTTATCTTTGGTGTGGGTTGTGGCCTGCTGACGGTAATCATCCGTACATGGGGAGCCTACCCCGAGGGTGTCAGCTTCGCCATCTTGTTGATGAACAGTGTCACCCCGCTTATCAATCGCTGGTGCAAACCTGCACGTTTCGCAAAATGAAAATTGAGAATTGAAAATTGAAAAGATTATGGCAAAGAAAGCTCAATCAACATTAGTTAATATGCTTCTCTCGCTGACTGCGATTGCCCTTGTGGCCGCTGCAGCGTTGGCGGCTCTCAACGGTGTCACAGAAGAACCTATCGCCCAGGCCCAGCAGGCCAAGGTCGATGAGGCCATCAGCGCCGTTCTTCCCACATATGACAAACTGGAAGCTCGCGATATCGATGGTGCCAAATGCAATGTTGCCTTAGATGCAGAAGGCAATATGGTGGGCGCTGCCATCGAAGTAGGAAACGACAAGGGTTTCGGCGGTCACCTTCAGGTGATGGTCGGATTTGACAAGGACGGCAACGTCTATGGTTATCGTATGCTCGAAACTCATGAGACTCCGGGTCTCGGCGCCAAAGCCGACCAGTGGTTCCAGAAGGACGGCAAGGGATGTGTCATCGAGAAGAATCCTTCTTTGGTGAATATGACCGTCAAGAAAGATGGTGGCGATATTGATGCCATCAGCGGTTCTACCATCACATCGCGCGCCTTCCTCCTCGCCGTGAACGATGCCTATGCAGTATTCCAAAAAATCCAGTAACCTTAAAGAGATACAGATATGAACGCAAAAGATATTATCAAAAACGGTCTTATCAAGGAGAACCCCACTTGGGTACTCATCCTCGGTATGTGCCCCACGTTGGCCACTACCACTTCGGCTGTCAATGGTTTGAGCATGGGATTGGCCACCGCTTTCGTGCTGATGATGTCCAATATTGTCATCTCGCTGCTCAAGAGTGTCATCCCCGACAAGGTGCGCATTCCAGCATTTATCGTTGTCATCGCCACCTTTGTGACCATGGTTCAGATGGTCATGCAGGCCTACCTTCCGGCCCTCTACGATAGCCTTGGCCTCTTCATCCCCCTCATTGTGGTGAACTGCATTGTCCTCGGTCGTGCTGAAGCCTTTGCCTCGAAAAACGGTGTTTGGTTCTCATTCCTCGACGGCCTCTTCATGGGTCTCGGATTCACTTGGGCACTGACCTTGCTGGGTATGGTGCGTGAGCTTCTCGGTACTGGCTGCATCTTCGGCTATAGCCTCATCGGCGGGGCTGACGGTATGCTGATGATGATTCTGCCTCCAGGAGGCTTCCTGGCACTCGGTTTTCTGATGGCTGGAATCAACCAGTTGCGCAAGCGAAATGTTAAAAAGGCCTAAAAAATGTTAAAAATGTGACCCAAAAACGGCACCTCGCCGTCTTAATAGTGAAGGGAAAAAATAGTTGAATCAAAAAGGAAAGGAATTGATATGAAAAAAATAATCGTCATCGCTGTCCTCTTCATGGCTGCTTTTGGAGTGTATGCACAAGATTGCGAGGCTATTATGTTGCCCTATTTTAAAGGCAATGTGGAGAAAATGGAAAGTTATTATACTGTCGCACCAGAGAAGTTCATGTTCCGTTGTCTTTATGCGCAGGCTGCTTTTTATGAGTCCGACACAGTGCCGGCAGGTATGGATGTTTTCAGTATCTCAACAGTGGTCAACAAAACCACAGGTGTTGCCTTGCCTAATGATTTTGTCGTCGACTTAAACACGTTGAGTTACTATGCTTACAATTTCGGTTCGTTCCAGGTGCGCAATAATTCCATTGAAGAAGGCGTGTGTTTTACCACTCCAGGTTCGCAGCATCCCTATTTGGTGCTTCGTTCGATAAAGGATATGCAAGCGGTGGCCGACAGAAATTATAGAGAATATAATAAAGAATAAGGAGGTGCCCATATGAAAAAGATATTCACATTATTTACTTTAGCTCTGCTCTTTGGACAAGGGCTTTGGGCGCAGGCGGACTTGGTCCGACTGGATGCCACGACCAACGGCACTACAGTGTCAATGGAGGATTATGGTGGCTCTCTGACAATCCGTGACGACGACTCGCAAGGAGCTGGTGCCCCCGATGCCGGTGCTCCGCAACGCGGTATCGACTATTCCATGACTGTTCAGGGTACGTGTTCGGGTGCTGATACCCATCTCTGTATTTATGTGTCCGAGCTCTCTCTTCATTGCTTGGATACCCTATATATCTATGATGGTCCTTCCACCTCGTCGCCGTTGCTGAAGAAGTTTAATAATGAATTCGGTGGTGTCCATCAGGGCGACTATATCTTTGTCTCGCCCAACAACACAAGTGGCACGTTCACCATCCGTTTGGTTACCGACGACCTTACGAACACCGAACGTACAAACCTTTCCTGCTACGCAAATCGTGGAAATGTGGGAAGAGGTTTCCAATTCGCAGTGTCTTGTAGAAAACCGTGCGAGGAGGTGAGGCCTGTTATCGAGACTAAATTCTATCGTACTCGTAATGGTGTCGTTTACGATTCTGCCTACATCCATGAAGTGCATCTCCCTGACACCAACTGGGTCGATAACGAAGACCATTCACAGGGCTACACTTCTATTGATACCTTCAGTTTCTTAGGTGCTCACCTCTGTATAGGTGACGGCGTGATTTTCAAAGGCCATGGTGAATACACCTATCGTTATGGCTATTATACTCCCAGCGATGCTACCAGCTATTTCACTTGGGATATGGCCAACGATGGCGATACTATCCAAGGTGTAGGCATGACAAGTGCTTCCTATGCCGACTATCAGAAAACTGGATGCTATGACATGGTGCTTGACATTGTCGACGCCTTTGGCTGTGGAACCAACATGCTGACCTCCATTAAGGTGCGAACCTCAACAAACCCCATCAAGACCATCTTCACGTTGGCCGACATCTGTAACCGAGACTCATTGATGGTCAACATGGGTTACTCTGGCGAGAACGCTACCTTGACATTGCGTGAGATTGTGACCAATGAATCGGTGTCGAAGACCTACGAGTGTGTTACTTTTATTCCAGACGATTGTGGCTGCATTCCACAATACTTCGAGGCCCCTGTCGAATTCACTGAGTTCTCAAATGCAGCTCATATCAACAGCGCTTCCGACGTCTGCTCTATATGCATCAACATGGAGCATACCTGGATTGGTGATATCTACATCACTATTGTTTGTCCTACAGGGCAGGAATCAATGATCAAATTTGGTAACCCCAGTAGCTGCAGCCCCTCGGGATTGCCGGCTCGAGACACCATTCCTGGCGAAAACCACGGCGGTAATCACGGTAGCAACATCAACCTCGGTTGGCCTACACACAACGATGGTTCACGCTGCCCGGCTTACGAACCCTGGGGTAGTCCCTATGGTATCGGCCTTGATTACTGCTTCAGCCGTAACAGCGCCTATACTCTTATTACCGGTCAGTCTGCCGGCTCCGTGTGGTCGCCCCTGAATCTCCATCCTTCAGGAGACTTCTATATCGTTACTTCAGCAAATAATCAAAATACCATCACTACCACCGACCCGGAGTATGGACTTGAGGCTTTGTTGGGTCCAGGAGCCACTAATTTGCCACATTGCCCTGACTATGTGGATGCCTCTGGTATAAGTCACTCATTCCCGGATGGTAATTACACTGTCGACGGTGACAACACACGTAGACCCAGCAAACACATAGATAAAGAAGACTACTATCTGCCTTTTAGCGACTTCTCTGAATTGGTTGGTTGCCCCCTCAATGGAACATGGAAAGTGCGTGTGTACGACACATGGGGTGGTGACAACGGCTGGATTTTCAACTGGTCGATGGATATCTGTGGTGTCAGTCAGGATGACGACTGCAAATACACCGTTGGCATCGACTCCCTTGTCTGGCGTCCCAATCCTGCTCCCCAGTACCACGACTACGACCTTGGTCATTATCGTGGCCTCGAAGTCCGCAAGGCTGCACCCACCGTCTCCTATATCCTCTCTCCCGACACCGCCGGCACTTTCCCAATCGACGTGCTCGTGTATGATGAGTTTGGCTGTGTCTGGGATACCAATACCCGCATCACTACTTATTGGACTCCCCAGCCCAATCTGGGAGAAGACTTTTCACTCTGTGGTGTCGACCAAGCCATCCTCGATGCCACCGACCGCCACACGGCTTCTCAGAACTACACTTATATTTGGGAACCCTATGGCCAGAACACACCCCTCATCGAGACCCACTATGAGCCCGGTGGAGATGTCCGCTATGTTGTAAGCGTGATGAACTCACAAGCTCAGATGGTTTGCGAAAGCCGTGACACCATTGATGTCTCTCTCCGCACTCAGCCTCTCCCCAACTTCGCTCCCATCCCCTTCACCTTCGAAGGTTGTGATCCATTGACGCTCACCTTCGATAATAAATCCACCGATGCCACCAAGTACCTCTGGGTCTTCGGTGACGGTGTAACTTCCGAACTTGAAAGTCCCACACATACTTATGCTGAGGGCATATACACGTTGAAGTATTATGCCTATTCCGACGACGGTTGTGTCGACTCCATCGTTTCCCAGGCAGGTGTTGTCGTCTATCCCACACCCAAAGCAGCCTTCTCATGGGAACCGGTCTATCCCTCTGTACTCAACCCCGTGGTCCACTTCATCAACAATACGGAGCCCGATCAACGTACCAACAAGTATTTCTGGGAGGTTCAGTACAATCGTGACAACCCGCTTTCTGTTGAGACGTTGACTTCCCATGATGCCACTTTCAATTTCTCCCAGTATGCTAACGAAGGAGAGGTCTCGGGAACCTATGGTGTGCGTCTCATCGCCCGCACTGACAACTTGGCACCGTCGGGCAATATGATTTACTGCGCCGATACTGCCGCCAACTCCATCCTCGTCATCAACGACTTCCTCCAGTTCCCCAATGTGGTCACCCCGAATGGTGATGGCATCAACGACCGCTTCGTTATCATTAACCTCCTCGAAGGTATGGGCTATCCCATCAATTCCCTCGACATCTACAACAAGTGGGGCACTCGCGTCTTCCATAAAGAGAATATCTCTTCCGATGCCGACTTCTGGGATCCCGCAGGACTGCCCGCCGGAACCTACTTCTACCGTTTCTCCGCTCAGGGCTACAATGGCAATATCGAGCATAACGGAGCTATCGAAGTGATAAAGTAACGGTATTGGTTACTGAATATTGAAAAAAGGCTGGCGATGTCGCCAGCCTTTTTCATATTTTCTTGCCACCATATCAAAAAAAAATCGTATTTTTGCAATTTGTTTCTATGATTGACCAAGAGACCATACAACGTATCATGGATGCCGCCCGTATCGAGGAGGTGATAGGTGACTTTGTATCGCTTAAGAAGCGTGGAGCCAACCATATAGGTTGCTGCCCCTTCCATAACGAAAAGACACCCTCCTTCTATGTCTCGCCCTCCAAGGGCATCTTCAAATGCTTTGGCTGCGGCGAGGCTGGCGATGTGGTCTCCTTCCTCAAGAAACACGAACACTTCACCTATCCCGAGGCTCTCCGCTGGTTGGCCCGGAAATATAATATCGAGATTCAGGAGGAGGAACAGACCGAGGAGCAGAAGGAGCGTCAGAATGAACGTGATGCCCTCTTCCACCTTTCCGAGTTCGCCCAGCAGTATTTCGCTGACCTCCTCTACAACGACGAGATGGGTCGTGCAGTGGGACTAAGCTATTTTCATGGTCGTGGTCTCAGCGACGACATCATCAAGAGTTTCGGACTTGGTTACTGTCTTGATGAGTGGACTAACTTCACGGACCACGCCCGAAAGAACGGCTACAGCGATGCAGTTCTGGAAAAGACCGGCCTGACAATTTTTAAGGAGGCAGGAGAAAAGGAGGCCGGGGATAGGGAGGAGCGCCGTCGCGCCTACGACCGATTCCGTGGACGCGTTATGTTCCCTATCTACAGCATCTCTGGTCGTGTCCTCGGCTTCTCCGGCCGCGTCCTCAGTTCCGAGAAGCAGGCTGCCAAATATGTTAACTCCCCCGACTCCGACATCTACAACAAGTCGCGCATCCTCTACGGCCTTTTCCAGGCTCGCACGGCCATTTCCAAGGCTAATAAGTGCTATCTTGTAGAGGGTAACATCGATGTCATCTCCATGCACCAGTCGGGTGTGGAAAACACCGTAGCTTCTTGTGGCACCTCTCTCACCACCGAGCAGATACGCCTTATCAAGCGCTATACACCCAATGTTACCGTTCTTTACGATGGTGACTCTGCCGGCATCAAGGCCGCCCTTCGCGCCGTCAACCTTCTTTTCGCCGAGGGCATGCATGTTCGCTGTGTCCTCTTCCCCGACGGGGAAGACCCAGACAGTTATGCTCAGAAATACGGTTCTACGGCTCTCCAAGAATACTTGGCCACTCACGAGGATAATTTCCTTATTTTCAAGACTCGTGTGCTTCTTGACGGGGTCAAGGACGATCCCATCCGCAAGGCCGAACTCGTCAGGGATACGGTGAATACCATCGCCCTTGTGCCCGATCTCATCGAACGCACCGAGTATATAACTCAATGTGCACACCTACTGGATGTCCCCGAGGAGGCCTTGGCATCGGAGCTTTCCAAGGCTATCAATCAGAACCGCCAGAAATCCTACGTGGAAAAAGAAAAAGAGAATGATCAGAGTGTTCAGAATAATCAGAACACTCAGAACATTCAGAACACTCAGAACATTCAGAACACACTTGCCCCTTCTTCCGTAGATCCCTTCGAGCGTCATCTCATCCAGCTCCTCCTCAACTATGGTCACAATTCCATCGAACTCCAGGTGACTGCCGAAGACGGTACTCCTCAGTATGCCACCTACACTCTTGCCGAACTTGTCGTCAACGACCTTCAGGCCGACGAACTCTCTTTCAGCGACCCTCTCTGCCAGCGTATCTATCTCTACTATTGCGACACTCTTGCCCGTGGAGAAGAACCCGATGCTTCACGCTTCATTACCGACGATGATGAGGCTCTTCGCTCCTTTGCTATCTCCCTCATGCTCGACACCTACCGTATCAGCGACACCTGGCGTCAGAAACAGGTCTTTGTGCCCACCCTTGAGGATCACCTTCAGGAAGACCTCACGGAAACCCTCCTTGGATTCAAGATGAGGTGTATTGACAACCGCATTGCTGACAACGCCCGCCGTTTCCGTGAAGCCAAGAGCAAAGAGGACCTCGACAAACTCCTCGCCGAGAAGAAACAACTTGTCGACCTCCGCCGCCAACTCGGCTTAGCATTACATAGAGTAATAAACTAGAAATGATAGTTGAACTAGTTGAACTAGAAAAACTATAATAGAAACCATGGATATTCAAACCCTCAAACAACGATACGATATCATCGGCAACGACCCCAAACTCCTTATGGCTCTCAACAAGGCCATTCAGGTTGCACCTACCAATCTCTCCATTCTCATCACTGGCGAGAGTGGTGTGGGTAAGGATGTCTTCTCGCGCATCATCCATGAGAACAGTACCCGTAAGCACGTTCGTCAGGGGCGTGGCCTCATCTCTGTCAACTGCGGAGCCATCCCCGAAGGCACCATCGAGAGTGAACTCTTCGGTCACGTCAAAGGAGCCTTTACTGGTGCTGATCGCACCCGTAAGGGCTATTTCGAGGAGGCTGACGGCGGTACCATCTTTCTCGACGAAATTGGCGAGTTGCCCCTCGCCATGCAAGTCAAGCTCCTCCGAGTCCTCGAGAACGGCGAGATAATCCCTGTGGGTTCATCCACGCCCTTGAAGATAGATGTCCGTGTTGTTGCTGCCACCAATGTCGACATTGTTCGTGCCGTGCGCGAAGGCCGTTTCCGTGAAGACCTCTATTACCGTCTCAACCAACTCTCCATTTATCTGCCTCCTCTGCGTGAACGCAAGGAGGACATCCCGTTGCTTTTCCGTAAGTTCTCTTCCGATGTGGCCGAGAAATATCACATGCCTCCCATCGTCCTCACCGAGGATGCCCGGACCATGCTCATGAACTATCCCTGGTACGGTAACGTGCGCGAACTCAAAAATATCACCGAGCAGATTGCTGTTGTCGAGACTGCCCGCAGCATCACTCCCGACATCCTGCAGAACTACCTCTCCTATATTCCTGCCGAGCGCATGCCTGCCCTCATTCCCGAGTCTCCCGCACCGGCACCTACCAACCAAATTACCGACCGTGAGTTGCTCCTCAAAGCACTCTCCATGGGGCAGATGATCAACGAGATGCGAGGCGAAATCAACGAACTCCGCCAGATGGTTTCCCAACTCGCCATTCATGGAGGAGAAAGGTTAAAAGTGAAAGGAGAAACGGCCGACAATCTTGCTCCTTTCTCCTCTCACCTCTCACCATTCACCTCTCATGACGAGGAATTTGTCACTCCCGAAATCATCGAGGAGGAAGCCTTGGGACTCGAGGATCGGGAACGACGTGCCATCCTCCGCGCCTTAGAGCACAATCAGGGCAACCGTAAGCAGGCTGCCGCCGACCTCCACATCTCCGAACGTACACTCTATCGAAAACTCAAGGAATACAACATCAATGAAGACTAACGACATACGTATCTCTCTGCCTGCCTCCAAGAGCATGAGCAATCGGTGGTTGATGATTAATCACCTCACAGGCAGTTGTTTCCGTATCACCAAACCTTCTACCTCGGGTGACACTCGTCTGCTTCGTCGCCTGCTTGCCCAAATAACAAGCGAAAACTCTTCGCACGTCTACTACTGCAATAATGCAGGCTCTGTGGCACGCTTCCTCATGCCGCTGCTGGCCATCACCCCTGGCCATCATATCCTCACCGGCGACGACCGCCTCTGTCAGCGGCCCATGGCGCCTCTGATTGAAGCCCTCCGCCAGATGGGTTTGCGTGTGGAATGTACCGAACAGGAAGGTTTTCTCCCGGTTCAGATTCAAGGCAGTGTGCCTACACGCCGCACTGTCTCTGTCGATCCGTTACTCAGCAGTCAGTTTGTCAGTTCACTACTCCTCATTGCCCCCCGCATGCCCGAGGGCATTTCGCTCACTATGACTCAGCGTCCCACCTCGCGTCCCTATATCGAGATGACTTGCGACATTCTTCGTCAGGCCGGCATTGAGGTGCGCCGCTCTTCCAATGGACGTACCTATTATGTGCAGCATATGCCCACCAGACTCAAGTCTGCCGCCGTAGCCATCGAGCGCGACTGGTCTTCGGCCTCCTATTTCTACACCATGGCGCTCCTGCGTCCCGAGCTTCGCATCCGCCTTTTGGGACTGCAACTCGAATCTTGCCAGGGAGATAGTGCCACCGACCGTTTCTTCCACCTCCTCGGCGTCACTTCCACCGAGGTGCGCTCACCCTATCGTGCAGCCGGACGCTCTATCACCATACAAGGGGGTGGTGAATGTTCCAGAAACATACAGTTCAACTGCATCGACTGCCCCGACCTAGTGCCCACTTTTGCCGTGGCCGCTGCGGCTGCCAAAGTCAGAGCTACTCTTAAGGGAGTCAGTAATATAGCACTCAAGGAGAGTGACCGCATGCAGGCCATCGGCAATGAGCTCCGCCGCATGGGCGGTAAAGTCACCTGCACTGAAGAGGAGATGATTATCTACCCCTCCGAACTCCGTCCTGTCGAACCCGTCCAAACCTATAATGACCACCGCATTGCCATGGCTTTCGCCCCCCTCAAACTCCGCTTCCCCGACCTTCAAATCGACAACCCAGGCGTGGTCGACAAATCATTTCCCGAGTTCTGGGAACAATTCGACCTAGTTCTCAATAATAAACTATAGTTTCTATAGTTTCTATAGTCGCAATAGTTCCTATCGCCTCAATGAAAAATCTTCTCATCCTCACCGGTCCTACGGCCTCGGGAAAAACTGCCGAAGCCATTCGTTTGGCCCGTGAGATGGGCACCGAAATTCTCTCTTGCGATTCGCGCCAGTTCTATCGCGAGCTGCGCATCGGTGTGGCACGTCCTACAGAGGAGGAGCTTGCTGCAGCCACGCACCACTTTATTGCCTGCCGCTCCGTTACCGAGCCCTACAACATCTCTGATTATGAGCGTGATGCCTTGGTCGTTATCAATAAACTCTTCTCTGAGGGACATGACACCGTCATTGCCGTTGGCGGCAGTGGACTCTATGTCGATGCCTTGCGTCAGGGTGTCAGTTCCATGCCCGATCCCACGCCCGAAATCCGAAGTCGCCTCCAACAGATGCCTATCGAAGAAAAACGGGCCCAGTTGCAGTTACTTGATCCCGACTACTACCATCGTGTCGACCTTCGCAACCCTGTGCGCCTCCAGCGCGCCCTCGAAGTGTGCTACATGACAGGACGCCCCTACAGCCATGTCCTCGCCGACCACCGACCTACACTGCGCCCCTTCGACGTCGAGGTTCGTGTTCTCCGCCCCAATCCCGAAGAACTTCGTTATAAAATTAACCTTCGCGTCGACCAGATGATGCAAGAAGGCCTTCTCAACGAGGTGCGCACCCTTCTCCCTTACCGCCACCTCAACACCCTCAACACCGTTGGCTACCGGGAACTCTTCCCCGTCCTCGACGGCACCCGTGACCTCTCGGACGCCGTGGCAGAGATAAAGCTAAACACTTGGCACTATGCACGTAAGCAACTTACTTGGTGCCGCCGTTATCATTTCTGAAAAACCCTTCGTAAAAAATGTTTGGCTGTTTTGTAACAGCTTTATTATTAGTATCTTTGAATAAAAGAAAAAGGAGCTAAGACGATTCTTTGTCTTAGCTCCTTAGCTAATGTCTCCTTGACTACTAATCTATTAATATTTGTAGAAGCCTTCGCCGGTCTTGCGGCCGAGGAGGCCGGCGCGGACCATCTTGCGGAGCAGGGGGTGGGGACGATACTTGGGATCGCCGAACTCTTTGTAGAGCACCTCCATGATGGCCAGGTTCACATCGTTGCCGATGAGGTCGGCCAGGGCGAGGGGACCCATGGGGTGGTTGGCACCGAGCATCATGCACTTGTCGATGTCCTCGGCGGAGGCGATACCGTCGGCGAGGATGCCGACAGCCTCGTTGATCATGGGGATGAGGATGCGGTTGACCAC
>JAEEGK010010891.1_pt1 | contig 20910 bp, 7 predicted proteins | sample 8958771 | NCBI WGS metagenome assembly JAEEGK01 (sample SAMN16246547, study PRJNA631951) | gut metagenome | biome: gut microbiome; feature: rumen; material: SC-attached | host: Bos | place: Iran: Karaj | collected 2018-10
AGAAAGATTTAAAACTTTCAGACCGGATTTACAAATGTGAGAACTGTGGAAATGAAATTGACAGAGACTTACAGGCCTCGGTTAATCTGTTAAATCTAATTAAAAAAAGCGGTGTAGCTAGCGCCGTCAGGAGTCTGGAGCTAAGATCAATACTGGCTGATCTAAATAAGAATCAGTTGGCAAATCTAGTGATGAAGGCTTAATTTGGTAAAGGGCTATTTTATAGTTTTTTATAGATCCAAAATAGCGGTATAAAATACTGGTCAAGAACACAGGAATTCGAGGACTATCTGAAGCACCTTGCCGGTAAATAGCAAAACAGAACCCCGTCATGAGTGAATGCTTCGGAAAAATCTCAGCTTCAGATTATACTGTCCGGGGATAATACCGGTCTGCTTTAATATGGCATTACTCCCGGACACCGGTTATATTATTCCATCTCCCCCTTTACAGTAAAACTGGACTGACTTCCTCTTATACCCTCAAGGCCGTAATAGAACTCTACCTTTTTACGGCTGTTAAGTCTAAATTCCCCTTCACCTGTCAGAGCATTTAAATGTGCCACGGTTCTAAGAGGTTTAACCAAGGCCTTTCCGGTCATGACCCAGTCTCCCTGCATGATATATGAGCTGCCGCCGGCACTCTCATAATTACCTCCGGTATCAGGAATATTAACGTTAAGAACCATCTGCTTTTTATCAGCAATTAAAACCTGAGTCACCACTCTGGCTCCCGTACTGTAGCTTAATTCATTTTTATGATCAACAGATGCGAGGTCAAAGAACCAGCCGTTCTCAATATTCTTAGGCCGGTCATCGATGCGCTGCAAGGAAATCTCACCGTTCTCATATACCTGCTCAAATGATGCGAGGCATCTACCTCTGCCGTTTCTGCTTTCCTCAGCGTTTTCTGTATTCCCGCCTTCTGTATCATCATTATCTTCGTCACATCTCATCATCTGAGGTTCCGTGTCTGACGATACATTAACAGACGGGTCGGTATCGCTGTCATCACGCAGCATATATACCGACTGGGAATCGTTATATACCCTTGAAACAGCTATTCGATCCATTTCTGTTAACAGACTCCCCGTCCCAAAAACAATACCTATACCGCCATGAGGATGGAAACCGAGAGCCGGCATAGCCGTTATAGGCTGAGCCACACCATTAATATCCTTTGCCTGAAAAACAGTTTTTGGTGAAGACCAGTCTTCGGGCTTCAACAGGCTGTTACCGTCTTTAAGTAAATCAAGTTTCCAAAGATAGCCAAAAAGATCTCCGAAATACAGAGCTTTATAATTCATGACCGGAGTATACCTTGATTCCTCAGGAATTAATCCTTCACTGTATGTAACAATTCCTGTGAGAGCATTATCCCGGTTAAAACCCCAAGGATCTCCAACGGGAGTGGCAATCTGATTAACAATACACGGACGGAATCTGTCCCGTAAAACAGGACATTTATCACCGGCAAAGGAACTCTTATAAAGCATGTCTACTATGACCAGACCTTTTTTTGCAGACTCCGGGCCGCTTCCATAGACAAGATAGGGAATACCTTCATCAGGATTCTTTTTACTGCTACCGATAAACATAATTGAAGGGAGATTAACCTGTTTTCCAATATAGAGGGAATCGCCGGTGGCAGAACTGTCATCCTTTCCGCGGATTTCCCACACCAGAAGCGGATTTTCCGAATTCTCATTAAGCGCTCTGAATCTATCAGTAGCACTTAAATGCTTAATATTCCCAAGTTCAGTAACATTAAGTAAGTACCCGCCCTTGAACCCGGAGCCGTAGGTACCGTAAAGATAAATCTTTCCAGCAGCAACATCCTTATAAACCTTTGGTGCGTTTTCAACAAATGCCCTGTGATTACGGCCATAATTCTGTCGGGTAAGTTCTGCAAGAGAGGACTGCATAACAGACGGGATATAAGACACCACCGGACAGCCGTTCTCTTCGTCAATAATATGCAGCATACCGTCGTTAGCTCCGAAGGCGATAAAGCCTCTTCCGGAATAGTCACGGTAACTGACCATACTGTCGCCTGTTATATCCCCGAGAACAAATCTTTCATTCTCCACCGACTCTTCCGGCCGGTTTACATTGTTAAGGGGCAGCATACTGATTCTTTTTCTGAAGAGTTTGGATTCGTTCAAAGTAAAACCGGTGATATTCTGTTCTGTTCTGTCATCCTCATACTGATGCTCCCCCAGAATCCAGCGAATCAGTTTATCAACATAAATAAGCTCCTCTTCAGTGAAAGCTTTATCACCATCATCATGTAGTGATTTATTCGTCACATCATTTTCTGATACGGCTGACGCTCCAGCCATAATTCTCCGGACAGTACTCTCCCCCAGATTAGCCAGAGCTCCCTCCTTATATGATGCATTCATATAGGAATATCCGGAGGAATTCAGACTGATGTCCGCAGCATAAACCCGGCGTAATCTGTTGGCATCGTAATCCATAGTCATGACAAGTCTCTCATCCGGAGAAATCCGGGCGAAGGTATCAGCTGCATGCCATGATTTCCCGCTGTCTGACAAAACTTTTTTTATTAAATCACCCTGCCAGTACCCGGGAATGTACTCCGCCTGCAGTTCATAATCAGTGCTGAGCACATGCCGGTTCAAGTCAATGTTTACTCCGGCGGCTGTTATATGTCTCAAAAGAGTGTCGAGTCCTGTATATATATCACCGGGATTTTTTACCCGGTAGTAGTTTTCCGGAATGATATCCTTTGCCGCATCATTAAATACCGTATCATCATGACTTCCTATACCGAATCTCGCAGCAAGACGCAATGGAGAATAGAAATCATCACTGAAAGTAACAGATTCTGGTCTTACCCAAAAGATTCTTCCTGATTCATAAATACCATATTTCCCGCTGTAACTTCCGTTACCCGGCAGCATATTTCTGTCAATCGGATTATTTAACTGACCGTTCCCTGTCAGGCTGATAATCGCTGCTCTGTTTCCGTAGTAAAATTCTGCTGACGGCATAATGTAATTCTGATAATAACCATCTATCCTGTCAGCTGCAAACAGGCTGTTCTGCCTTAACTTATCACCAGATCCTTTAGGCTCCATACAGCTGTTATTGGAGGCAACTACAGATTTAATACTGCTGAATGATGAACCTGAAAGACAGTTAATCATCTGGATATCGCTGATAATGTTATCAGCTGCATGGATATTACCTGGATAATGCGAATTACTTCCGTTACCCACTGTGGATAAATCAAAAAATGTCCCTTTATTCTCCACGCCGGTTATCACATAACCGGCATGCAGCACGGCATCCCCGTGCTCGTAGACATTTTTCATGGTTATTCTGACATATGCATTCCTGCCACTGCTAACTATAATCTGATAGTCGTATTCAACCACACTGTAATTATCTGTATTGACTCCATATGGTGAATCCGTAAAGGTCACTCTGAATGTCCCGCCACGCCCGTTCTGACGCAGTATATCCAGATTTACAACTCCTGCGGGCATTACTCTGTCGTGACCTGCGACGGAATGATCCCTGCTCCCGGCTACCACTGTCTGAGCCACTGGAAGAATATTCACTGTTATAAAACGTCCGTTTCCTGCCGGAAAATTAATAGCTACTTGATTTTTTTTATCATCAAGAGAAAGGACGTATGTTGATATTGAGCGGTCATAAAGCGTGCCGTCCTTAACACCGGCCCGTGGGGTTCTCCCGAAAAGAGAGGCTACGGCAGCAACGTTATAGCTTCCGTATTGATAGGCTGTTTCCGGGGATACACCTTTAATAAGCCGTAAATCCGAAGCTTTCTTCGGTGACGGAATGTTATTGTATATATCCTGACTATCATCCGTTATCCCGAATATTCCCTCAACCGGGAGTTCTCCGGCATTACGGTAATGATCCTTTTTTATCCGGGAATTAATATAATCAAATTCTTTTTGGAGCGCCCCTCTGTCTTCCGCATAAGACTGACGGTCATCATCAAAACTTATATCCTGGGTTGATATGACTAGAGAAACAGCTGAAGAGAGTTTTTCTGACTGAGAAAGAGAGTCATTCAATTCATTATCAGCCTCTCCAATCATCAATACGTCTTCAAAAAAGTTTCCTGATGCCAAAGGTCTTTGCTGAAAATATCGCATAGATGCATGAAGAATCTCTCCCAGAGGATTTCCCCATGACCCGCAGTGCCGTGTTCCTCCGTTGTTTTCAGAGAACATACTCTCAATAATATTTGGATCACTGCCATGACAATCCGTAAAGAGATACCTGTCATTGTCCCGGACAGTCTGACCATACCCCCTCCGTTTGGCCGATATACTGCTGTTAACTGCATAAAGATTAAGATTATTGATAGTCGGGATAATTCCGCAGTTTCCCGAACCTGAGCAATCAACAGCATGATAGTTAAAACTCCCGGGAAGAATCCGACTTCCGTGTTCAGAATCTGCTGAGGAACCGTATATTTCCCTCTCAATACCGGCAGTACCAGCTCTCAAACCGCCACCGGAAAGATTATTCACATAACTTCCGGTCATCAGCCCGAATTTTACCGGTAGAACAGACGATTCACCATATTTCTGCAAAAGACCTGCCGGCTGCCATACTGGTTTATTTACAGAACCGTAATTTTTACAGTATCTCTCATCATGAAAACTGCCGGAACATGCCACCACTGATAAACTCATGGTGCGGCTTTCCTGAGGATTGGTAAACAGCTTTTCATCAGTCAGCTTACCATCAATAATCTTAGACGGGGTTTTTAATCTGTTTTCACTGCCGGATGACTTCTCAGTATCATTTTTCTTCAGAACAAATGAAGGAAGCCCCAGCCATTCATCAGGATAGGTAAACCGGATATTTTCAGAACTGACATTCGGCATAGCCACTCCCCGCACGAGACCGTAGCGGAGAACCGCCGGAGCATAAAGAGCATGATTACCATTATCCTCGGTCACCGCAAACAGATAACTCTCATCGTTTTTCAGTGTTCCTGAAAGTCCGGTAAAATCGCTTACGGTGAAATCCCGGCCGAGCATAAAATTTCCCAGCACTCTGGCCTTTGCGGGATATCCTACAGCAACCGCCCCGTGACTAATCAACGGATAGGAATTACCTCCTTCATGATATCTAACCTCCCCCGCGGATATTCTGCGGGAATTCCCTATGGCATCAGAAGTACGTATTCCGCCGTATAGCGCCTTTCGCAGAATATCCATCGGGGTGGCCGTCAGATAATTTAAAAAATTACCACTCCACTCTCCATACCCTGGACATACACCGGCATTTTTTTCCTGAGACCATCCGGGAAGACGCCCTCGCTTAACAGAAGACTTTACTGAAGGATACCAGAATCCTGACGTCTCTCCGGGGACTGCTGAGGATTTATTCGTAAGTGGAGCGTTGGACGGATTATATTTATAACATAGTCTGTTATCAAAGAGCCCTTCATAATCAACTGACGGATCAAACATTATTTCCGTTATGCCGTCACCATCAATATCAGAGGTATTGAGATAGGCAGGTTCAAACATACCGATATCTTTTCCCAGAACCAGCATAACAGACGGGGGACTACTTAAGGCTTTAACCCCGAAATGACCTTCTGCTACGGAAAGATTACCTGCAACAGCATTCTCCTCCGCCTTATTTTTTAGATTGGGATTGCCGGCGAAAGCAGATAGCGGGTAAAATAGCTGAACCATAGCCGATGCAATAATAACAGCCGGAACCATGCCGGACCTATGACAGAATACCGTAACTCCATTATCTCTATCTTCGTATTTTTCACCCTCAGACTTGTCCATTTTTATTCGAGTGTTATTAGCCATTGAACCGCACTCCGCTACTCATAAATGTAATTGTCAACCAAACGCTCACCGCCGTCACTTAAAGATATTTTATATTTTCTTAATAATTACATCACTCTTTAAAGACAATTATTAGCACATTATCAAGAATTCTTTTTTATCTGTTTCTTTCACTACGATATTGAAATTACACTTAATCCGCTCACGTTTCTATTCTAAAAAGATGCAAAACAGAAAAAAGCTCCTGATTCTTCCGGACACAAAAAAAGGTTCAGCTTTTGCTGAACCTTTTCATCTGCTTATCTACTCTTCATATTAGTAAAGTCTTAACCATGAAGCATTCTTTGATAACTGAGTTGGTCTTGTATTAGGATCATTCTGCTTAGGCCCCTGCTTGGTAGCCGGAGTTTCCTGGAATATATCCGACATCTGACCTTCTTCATCAAGATACATTGTACCTTCATTGAGCAATGATTCCTTCCTATAAGTTGATTTAATATTTATATTGTAAGGATTCATTGACCAGTTGCCTCTCAGAATGTATGAATGACCGCCACCGCCACAGCTGTCTGTAACATTAGGAACGTTTACAGGCACAGCCATATACTTAGAGTCTTCAATCAGAATATCTGTGTAGACACGTGTCAGACCAACATCGTTTGCATCAAACCCGTACAGGTCAAAGTACCAGCCGTAAATATTCTTTGGAGACTGATTTACGCTGAAATCTCTGGTCAGATTGATGTACTGATGTCCTTCACCGTCAGTCTTCCTGGATTCCTTCAGAGGGAACAGACATCTTAATGTTGGTGAATCTACGTATGTAGAGCAACGCTTAACCATACTGTCCTCAGTGCTGACATTGGAAGCATTCAGATTTACATTTGTAGTGTTCATATCACGTATCATGTAGACAGACTGGGTATCATTATAGTACTTTGATGGCAGGTTCTGGTCTGCATCAGTCCATAAACCGCCGGTACCGAAGATGATACCGATACCGCCACCTGTGTGATATCCGAGAGAAAGCTGAGTGGTGATCTGTTGGGCCTTGCCACTGGCATCCTTAGCCTTGAAGATTACCTTAGGGGCTGAACTGTCGGTACCCCATTTGGTAACATCGGCATAATCATCACCAAGGGAAGCTAGATCCATCTTCCAGACATTACCGTATAAATCACCGAAGTACAGGGCTTCATAATAGAATGCCTGAGTATTCTTGGCGAATTCATCCTGCTGGGTTGTGGTATAGTCAGAAATAGGTGCTATAACATTCTTTCTGCTGGTAGAACCTTCACCATACAGCTCTTTCCAAGGATCTTCGGCAGCAATGTCAATCTCCTTGATGATACAAGGTCTGAACTTCTGAACAGTAGAACACTTGTCTGCGTACTTAGATCTAAGCATATCAACAATTACCAAACCGGCATTATCGGAAGGATGCTTATAGCCACTGCCGTATACAAGGAACGGATACGCAGGATACAGATCAGAAGCAGCATTTGACATGGTAATGATAGCAGGAGCCTTACGCTGTCTGCCGATATAGGCTGAATCCTGATCTGAAATCTCCCATACCAGGAAATCTCCTGAAGATTTAAGAACCTCCATCTTTTCAGCACCGCTGGTCTTTGATGCAATGGCAGCTATATTGGAAACATCCAATACATAACCACCGGAGAATCCGAGACCATAGGTACCATAAAGATAAGTGCCGATAACCTGTCCGTCTTCATCACCCAACCAGCTCTTGCTGTAGTATACCTTCGGAGTACTGTCTACATATGGAATATGAGCATTGGCAAGATAGGTGTCTCTTACCAGTTCCACAAGTTTTGGTAACATAACTGTAGGTACGTATGACACGACAGGTTTACCGTTCAGGTCATCGATGATATGCAGCATACCGTCATTGGCACCTACTGCAACAAACTGATTACACTTCAAACCATCTTTATTGCAGTTCACTTTGAAGATAGTAGCATTGGAATTAATGATATCTCCGAGAACGAAGTGTTCACCATCCTCAATACGCGGTCTCAAAGGCTTTTCATTAAGGAACGCAAAGTCCATATGAATGTTGTCGGAAAGATCCAGACCTTCATACTTGCTTTCACCTGCAAGCCAGCGTACCAGCTTGTCGACAAACACCTGATAATCATTGTTGTCATCAATAATGTCATCAGATACGTCTTCATTGATAAGTTTTCTGAATACATTGTAACCTGCATTGGCAATTACACCTTTACCTTTAGCTCTGTCCTTATAGTCATCGTAACCATTACGGTTATATGCGATGTCTTCTGCGTAGAGACGGACGACCTTCGGAGTTGAAGCGTCCATATCCGCGGTAACAATCAGACGATCTTCCGGAGTAAGTTTAGCAAATTCATCTGCCGCATTCCAGCCTACAGAATAGTTATACACAAAGGTGGTACTATCAAATCCCATCTTGGAGAGAGTACCGTACCAGGTTGATGCATCATATGATGTACCATAGGTATATACAGTAGGAGAACCATCTGTAACCTCGACTGAATCCGGTACATTGGCAATGACGAAGCTTGAACCTGATGAGAAACTCTGATCAATCTTATTAAGCATTTCAGCGATACCATCGCGAAGCTTAAGCGGATTGGTTACCAGATAATAGTTATCAGGTTCAGCATTAGGATCACTGCGTTTAGGACTTGACTGCGGGTTGATACCGTACTTGGCCGCATACCATAAAGGAGACTTCAGCCATCCTGTATCAGAGCTAGATGTATTTACCTTGAATACTCGGCTTGTAGTAACAGTATCATAATCTTTAGCAGATGCTACTACACTTCCCATTGATGAATATTTATCCCCATGGAGTCTATAATTATACTTTTTACCTCCAGTATATTTTTCACCTTTTTCATTATAGTCTTTAAATTCAGCATACTGCGTATATCCGAGTTCATAAAGTGATCTTCTGTTACCATAGTAGATTTTAGCATTCGGCTTGATAAACTTATTGTAGTAGTTATCAATAAGATCTGCTCTCCAGAACGGATGAGTTTCATCATAGCTTGCCTCACTGTAATTCTTGCTAGGGAACAGACATACGTCTTTTCCGGCACCTAATTCAACTACAGAATCCAGACCTTTACTGTCATCAATAAGGTTCTCGGTCATACATGAATCAATGGAGGCATCGTTGATAACACTATCTAGTTCAAACAGATTGGTCTTACAGCCACTGTCATTTTTTGCGGAAAGTTTACCTAAATCAATGTATACACCTTCATTTTCCACACCTGTTATTACATAACCGGCGTGCTGAGGAGCATAAGGGTCACCGTCTTCATGAGTCAGCAGAATGCGAACATATGTAGAACCGTTATTACTATGCAGTACCTGATACTTATAACCAACCACCCAGTCCATGTCATAGTCTGAACCGTATTCAAAGTCTTCGTAACTGATACGGAACACACCTTCATTATCACCAAGAGTTTCCACATAGAAATCTGCAACCTGATTGGTAGACTGCAGAATTCGGTCTGATCTGCCTATTTTAGTAAATTCATTGTTACATAAATCACATGGAGTCTTGGCAAAAGGCAGTATTTCTACAGTCTTGGTTGCCTGCTTACCAGAAGAGTCTGTATAGGTAATAGGGATATTTATCTGAGGGAGATTAGGCTTCATCGCTACAACGTAGGTAGACATATAGAGAGTTGCCTCTTCACCGTTAGGACCTTTTGATATTCTCACCGGGTTCTTACTGTAAAGAGAAGCAACACCTGCAACATTGTAGCTACCGAAACTGAATGCTACAGAAGGTGCAAGACCGACAATCTGACTTAAATCAGTAACATGCTTTCTTGATGGGATAAATTCAAACATGCCGTTATCAGCTTGGTCTCTTACTGCCCCCATGAAGTAGTCACCGGCCTTAAAGTTGGATTCTTCTGATACAGCCTTTGTTGCCGCAACAACTGATGCAGTATCTCCGTCATATGCACTCTTATCATTGACATCACTGTCAAAGCTGATGTTTTCATCTGCTATCAGTAAAGATACAGGCTTGGCGCAGTAGTCTGGGCTCTTGTCAGGATAAGGGTCTGCCGCATTAACATGCCCCATCTTCAACTGATTTTCTTCATAGGAGGTACCCTGATTGGTAAGACTTGAGTGGGCAAAATATCTTGCTGTCTGATAAAGCATTTCACCGACAGGATTACCCCAGTCATGACATACACCACCGGATTCCGCCGTCATCTTGTTAAGGTTCTCGTCATTCAGCTTACGCGGACACTTGTCATATGCACCGCTGGGGTTCGGAGCCCCGTTGAAGCCACCTTCCTTGGCCGCAATACTCATACGGTCAAGGGTACCTACAATACCACAAACGGTATTTTTGCCGGTACATCCGGTCTTCTTAGGATCTGACAGAATACTGAAATCGAAATCGCCGGCCATGTGGCCTTTTTCACTTATAGTATGAATTTCCTTATTGAAATCACCGATATTCGCTCTTAAGGCACCGCCCTTGATATTATTCTCCCAGCTGCCTGAAAGAAGACCAAACTTCATACGGGGAGTATCGCCCTGACCATACTGCTGTAATAGGCCTGACGGCTGCCAGATAGGATAAGCTTCTGTACCGTAATTGTAGCAGCTGTCATTATCATGAAACTCCTCGGTACAAGCAACTACAGCGATACCTCTGGTCTGAACTCCACCGGTGAATAGATCAACACTTGTAGGCTGACTGCCACTTGCTTTTTTACTTCTGTCGATACGTTTCTGCGATACAGAGCCGATGGCGTCATTCTGATTACTATTTGTCTGACGGCTTGCCCAGTCCCAGATATATGCCGGATCAGATCCTTCCTTAGGAGCTTTTCCAGGTACCGCAGTGTTCTCCACCAGACCGAAACGCAAATATGAAGGGGACCAGCGCATGGAACCATCAGTTGCGTCATTGTCGTTTTTTTCATGCTTATTACTGTCAGGAGATGCTACCAGAAAATAATATGCATTTATTATCCCGTCTTGTTCTGTTGTACCGGGTAAACTGGTGAAATCACTTACACTGAGTTTATTGTCGTACATAGAATCGGAAAGCACCTTACCCCATGCGTGAGAATCTCTCACCACACGTGAATGAACAAGCAATGAATACTTATCCTTGTACTTGGTTGTTTTAGCGTCTCCTGAACGTAAATCCTTCCCCTTGGTAGAGCTGTACGCACGGGCTCCGCCATACAAAACCTTTCTGATTACATCAATACGGCTGGAGGTAACATAACTTAGGAAGTTACCACTCCATTCATTACTTGCAGGACAATATTTAACTGTTCTTTCAGTTTTGTCGGTATCTGCCCACATGCTCAAAGAAACTTTTTTAGCCTTTGCATGACTTACAGGAACCCAGTATCCCGGGAACTTGTTAGCTGTAGTCTGGTTGGCACCATCACGAACATCATTGTGCGGAGGTGGATTGGTCAAATCAGTAGTTCCATCAACATACTTGTAACAGTATTTGTGATCAAACAGCCCGTAGTAATCAAATGATGGGTCAAACATAATTTCCAGTTTACCATCACCATCAAGGTCAGTGTAATCTGAATATGCTTCAGTAAACAGGTTATGCTCACGCCCCATGGTTATCATAACCAGCGGAGCAATGCCCAGACCGCCGACGCCAAATGGGATATTTGTAGGTTCCCCTCGCATGATCATCGCTTTTTCGTCATCTGACAAATTATCACTAGAATCAGCGTAGACAATCCCAGTTGAGGTAGCAATGCCTAAGGAGCCTAGTAATACTAGCGTATTAATGGCTCTGGAAAGGTTTGTTAATCTTGCCATTTTTCCCTCTCTTTTCATGAAAAAAAATCTTGAAACTCATTCCATGTAGAAATACAAACTTGTGTTTTGTTATTTAAGATTTAATTGTATTTTTTCGTTGTTTTTCTTTCGGAATTTGCCATTTTGTTAAAAGCAATAACCAACAACAAAAAAGAAAAGTGCTCATTTTTACATTTAAAAAAACAAAAAACATTTTTCTTTTTATATTTAATAACAATCAACAATTTTTTTCAAAAAAATATTAACATCTTATAGTTTTTTTTGAAATCATTTCACAAAATCAATAATTAAAAGAGATATACTTCAAAATTTTTATTTAATTTATTTTTATAATTTTTTGAACATAAAATTAACAGAATTTAATAAATTGTTACATTTGGGTCATATTATTTTATACGCATGAATTCTCGCTAGCTGTGTATTTGGAATTATATAACTATATATATATTATATAATCATAGAATTTTATTTTAACAATGTATATCATGAAAATAGTGCCGCAGAAATAATGTTATTTCCTCATTGTTTTCTTTTATTTATAAAAATAAGTGTAAATTACAAAATAATCACATTTGCTAAAAAAGTTAATATTTGAAATCATTGTTAACATATGTAAAAACATCATTATGATGGAATACCATAATGAATTAGCAAGAGAATTTACATGATTATATGTAAAAATAATAATTCGATTTGATAGGAAGAAATTTCATCTTTTATTCAAAGAAACGGGTGAGGATAGCTCAATTATTTGACGTAATATTCGTTCTTGTGGTTTATTTTCAAACGATACCGATGGTTACCTTTTACCGGATGAAATAATCCATCCGGCATACACAGATCGAATAATTAGAAGAAACGAGGTTTCTGATTATTCAAAATTGAGTCTTAGAGCAGACTGTCAGGCAGCTTGAAATTCTGTTTTTCTTTCGAGACTCCAATATTTTCGACATCATATTCATCATTGATATTCAACTGTTTGACAATTTCTTCAATGAGATATTCGGGAGCAGAAGCACCGCTGGTTATGGCTATGATCCGTTTGTTTTCAATCATCTCCGGAGTAATATCGGTATAGTCGTCAATCAGGAAGGATTTGCATCCGCTCTGTCTAGCCACTTCACTGAGACGGTTGGAATTTGATGAATTCTTGGAGCCTACTACAAGTACGACATCAGCTATTCTGGCAACATCTTTTACAGCCTGTTGTCTGTTCTGGGTGGCGTAGCAGATGTCATTAGTGGCAGGACCAGATACTTTTGGAAAAACTTCCCTCAGGTGGTCTATGCAGTACTTCGCTTCATCAATGCTTAAAGTGGTCTGGGTAACAAAATGGAGATGATCAGGATCATTTACTTTGAGATTATCTATCTCATCAGTTGTATTAACCACATATATCCCGCCAGTTTCACTGGTATACTGTCCTAAAGTTCCCTCAACCTCCTGATGTTTGGCATGACCTATGATAATGATTTCCTCATTAGTCGCACTTACCCGATGTACTTTGCGATGAACCTTGTCAACAATAGGACAGGTGGCATCAAACACCCTCAGTCCTTTCTGTTCAGCCTTATGCTCTATCTCTTTTGATACTCCGTGTGCTGAAAAGACAGTTATTGCTCCGTCAGGGATATCATCAATTCTGTCAACAAATATAGCCCCTTTCCGGCTCAGTTCATTTACCACATGCTTGTTGTGAACAACCTCATGAAGAACGTAAACACTTTCATTTTCGAATCGATTGAGCACCAGTTCAACTATCTGAATAGCCCGGCTGACACCGGCACAGAATCCGCGGGGACTTACCAGCAGTATCTTTTTTCTGGAGGTTCTGTTTTCCATTACTTGGTTTCCTCATTATTCTTGTGAAAAAACAGTATATAAACCATATAAACAAACACCCCAACACAGACACCGCAGTCAGCAATGTTAAAAGCAGGATAATGATGTCTAGTGTTATCCCAGGTCAGATAAAAATCCAGAAAATCTATAACATGTGAATAAACCAGCCGGTCGTAAAGGTTTCCGAGAGCTCCTCCGGTAATTAAGGCAAAACAGATATTTTCACAGTAACTGGATGGTTTGTTTTTGTACATTTTATACAACAGATAGCCGCTCACTGCGATGGCAATAAAACCGAAAAACACTTTCTGCCAGCCACCGGCTTCAGCCAGAAAACTGAATGCTGCCCCGTTATTATGTACATGAACAATATTAAAAAATCCCGGAATAACCTCAATCCAGGCCTGAGGGTCATATGGTGCTAGATGGTTGATAATATATAGTTTGCTTAAGTAATCCGCAATAATTACCACCAGTGCCACTGGTAGAAAAACCAGACCTGTGCCAAATATTTTATTTCTCATAAACCTTATGCTTCTTTTTGCTTGTACCGTCCGTGTATTTTCAACCCGGACAATCAGTATGTTAAATCACCTGCATTCTACATAAAAGCCCTGTATATTTACAGGGCTTTCAGTTTTTTTATTACCAAATTATTGATGCAGGTATTTTAGGCAAATTTACGTACTTCGCCATCACCGTCGATGTTACTTACACAACGTCCGCAGATATTTCCATGACCTTCTAAAGTTCCGACATCAGCCACATAATGCCAGCATCTGTCACACTTCTTATAAGAGCTTACCTTAACCTTCAGGGCAAGACCCGCAACATCAGCCGGCAGAGCATCTCCGGCTTCTGAGAGAGGCAGAAGCTCACACTTTGAAACCAGTAGAACGAAACGTAATTCGTCACCGAGAACCTTAAGAAGTTTGGTCTTTTCCTCATCAGCATAGATAGCAACCTCAGCCTGTAGTGAACTGCCGATAGACTTGGCATTACGGGCATCTTCCAGCTTCTTGTTCACCTCGTCACGAATAACCTTAATCTGCTGCCAGAAATCATCATTCAATGTTGAATCCTCCGGCAGATTGCGTAATTCCTGATACCATTCAGAGGTAAATACGTACTTATCTCTCTTTCCTGGAAGAAGTTCCCATACTTCCTGAGCAGTGAAGCTGAGAACCGGTGCGAACCAGCGAACCATTGCTTCTGCGATGAGATACAGAGCACTCTGACATGATCTGCGGGCAAGACTTTCCGCCTTGGCGGTGTACTGTCTGTCCTTGATGATATCGAGGTAGAAAGACCCCATATCAACTGAACAGAACTGCATAATCTTCTGTACCACGGTATGGAAATCAAAGCTGTCATAGGCAGCAATAATCTCCTCCTGAGCCTTGGCAGCACACGCCACGGCCCACTTATCCAGTTCAACCATGTCGTCAAAGGCAACCATGTTCTTATCTGGATCAAAGCCGTTGAGATTTGCCAGAAGGAAACGGGCTGTATTGCGGATACGACGATATGAATCAGCGCTGCGTTTCAGAATTTCATCAGAAACAGTCATTTCACCGCTATAGTCGGTAGAGGCAACCCACAGTCTTAAAATATCGGCACCAAGCTTGTTGACAACATCCTGAGGACTTACAACATTACCGATGGACTTACTCATCTTACGGCCCTGACCGTCAACGGTAAAACCATGAGTCAGTACGGTATTGTAAGGAGCCTTTCCGGAAATGGCGGCACTAATCATCAGCGATGACATGAACCAGCCGCGATGCTGATCTGAACCTTCAAGATACATATCAGCACTGTTTCCGTTATATTCAGGGCGCTTTCCAACTACAGTATAGCTTGTTGAACCTGAATCAAACCATACATCAAGTGTATCCTTAACCTTGACGTAGCGTTCCTGTTCCTCTGGAGTTAAAACCTCCTTAGGATCCAGATCCCACCATGCCTGAATACTGCTCTTTTCCACACGCTTGGCGATTTCTTCAATCAGTTCCTGTGTACGCGGATGTAATTCACTGGTATCCTTATCAACGAAAAGGGCAATAGGCACACCCCAGGTACGCTGACGGCTGATACACCAGTCAGGACGGTTGGCAACCATTGCTTCAATACGGTTCTGTCCCCATGAAGGAACCCACTGAACCTTCTTGATTTCATCCAGAGCATTCTGTCTTAATCCCTTTTCCTCCATACTGATAAACCACTGAGGTGTGGCACGGAAGATTATAGGTGACTTATGTCTCCAGCAGCATGGATATGAGTGCACAATCTTGTTAACAGCGGCTAGAGCTCCCTTTTCCTTCAGCAGGGCAACAACGCCTTCGTTTGCCTTGAATACATTCTGACCGGCAAAATATGGCGTTCCTTCAAGGAATCTGCCGTCACCGCCCACAGGACAGGCTACTTCAAGATTATACTTACAGCCTACAACATAGTCGTCCATACCGTGGCCTGGAGCAGTGTGAACGGCACCAGTACCTGAATCGTCGGTAACGTGAGCTCCGAGAATAACCGGTACGGTAAAATCAAGGAATGGATGCCAGAATCTTAAACCCTCGAGAGCGCTTCCCTTTGCAGTTGCAAGAACCTTGTAATCATTAACACCATAGCGCTTCAAGGCATCAGCTGCAAGAACTTCAGCCAGAATATAGCATGTGCCGTTATCAGCCATAATGAGCTGATAGTCAAAATCAGCATTAAGACATACTGCTCTGTTAGCAGGAAGAGTCCATGGAGTGGTTGTCCAGATGACAATGTTAGGTACGGCATCACATACTACTGAACCGAACGCCTTCAGCACTGCATCCTTATCATCAGCCTTGAAGCATACGTCAATTGCGTATGACTCCTTGTCATAGTATTCCACTTCCGCTTCCGCAAGAGCACTGCCGCAGTCGATACACCAGTGAACAGGTTTAAAACCTTTAATCAGATGACCATTGGCGGCCACCTTTCCCAATGCTCTGATAATATTGGCTTCAGTCTCAAAATTCATTGTAAGGTACGGATTATCCCAGTCGCCGAGTACGCCAAGTCTCTTAAAATCGTTACGCTGTGCATCAATCTGTGTTCTGGCGTACTTGCGGCATTCCTCTCTGAATTCTGCAGCGGTAACCTTCTGACCAGGCTTGCCTACAAGACCTTCGACCTTTAATTCGATAGGCAGACCGTGACAGTCCCATCCAGGAATATAAGGAGCATCAAAACCGCTTAGAGTCTTAGATTTTAAAATAATATCCTTTAAAATCTTATTAACTGAATGACCGATGTGAATATTACCGTTGGCATATGGAGGACCATCATGCAGAATGAATGATTTTCTGCCCTTTCTAGCATTTCTAATCTGACTGTAAAGATTATCCTCGTACCAGGAATTCAACATCAACGGTTCACGATTTGCCAAATTACCACGCATCGGAAATGGGGTATCCGGTAAATTAAGAGTGTTCTTATAATCTGTCATTTTATTTAATACCATCAAAAAAACGCCATGTCTGCGCATCTGCTCATTACTGATATGATCAGCCTGAAAATGATATCTTTCAGAAGAATCACAGCCGTCACCTGGAACAGGATAAATGACCTCAGCTGTTGAGTTTATTACGCTTCCATTAAAATTAAATACTGTAACGTTAACTCACGGACTGGAGATAATCCGGCTTTAAGCCGGATTACAGGTTTATTAAAACTGAAAGCATAATAAACCAGTTTTATATTTAACTCCATCTTATCCCTGAAGTATACCGAAAAACCTCCGGGTCTCCATTTCGTCCTGAGCTATCTGTTTTTTAAGAGCCTCTAAGGACGGAAATTTTTTCTCATCTCTTAATTTTTTAATAAATGAAACTTTAATTTCTTTGGTATAGAGGTTTCCCGTAAAATCAAAAATGAATACCTCCAGTAACGGATAGTTTCCATTAACCGTCGGTCTAAGACCGACATTGGCAATTCCATATTTTGTGGAATCGTCCGGCATTAAAATTTTCACCGCATAACTGCCGAATATCGGTACAACCCTTCTGTTCAGGTTGATATTCGCAGTCGGAAAATTTAAAGTACTGCCGATTTTTTTTCCGTGACATACCTTGCCACGGATATAAAAATACTCACCGAGCATCGGAGCAACTCTGTCAAGAAGTCCGTAGCTCAGCAGTTTTCTGATTGATGTTGAACTGACCCGCTCGTTATTGTACTTATAACTTGGCATACTGATTACTTCGTATCCCAATTTGTTGGCATACTGTTTAAGCAGATCGTAATTTCCGGAACCGCCTTTTCCGAAACAGAAATCATCACCGACAATCAGCAGCCGGACATTCAGCTTTTTAAAGAGAACATCAAAAATAAAATCCTCCGGAGACAGGTCGGACAGCATTTCGTTGAATCTTAAACAAAATAACCTGTTGATCCCGAGTTCCCTGAGTCCTATCAGCTTGTCACGAAAACGACTAAGTCTTGCGGGAATTTTATTCTTTCCGAAAAATTCCAGTGGCTGAGGTTCAAAACACATTACTGCCGATGTGAGATTCATGGCTTTGGCTCTGGTGGTCAGTTCCTTAATAATTGCCCTGTGTCCGATATGCAGACCATCAAAATTTCCGATACTAAGCGCCAGTCCTTGAGTATCATCAGTATAAGTATCAAGACTTCGAACCAAACGCATCCGATAAACCAGCCAATAATTCAACAACACTAATAAGCACTAGATTATAGCAAAAAAATGTTATCCTTATAACATTTTTTAACCATTTATCCTCTTAAATGAGCAGGACGGATACCAAGACATAGCAGAACAAGAAAATACACCAGTGCTCCGGCAGCTATAAGAACAGCCAGCCACATAATGGAAAACATCAGACTTATCCCGGCCCAGTCACTCATATCGGAAGCAAGATAATTCTTAAAAAATCCGATAACAACGGACATCACTGCAGTACCGATGATTAGTTTTAAAATAAAAAACCAGGTGGTTCTAGTGGTTCTATATATACCGTGTTTATTAAGCCCCCAGAAAAGAAGAGAGGCATTGACGATTGCTGAAATAGTTGTTGAAACAGCAAGACCTATATAACCATAGCCATTGCTACCGTCAATAATCAGATATTTCTCTAGAGGAAAAACAATAATAAGATTACTAGCAATATTTACACCCATAGATATAATACCGAATTTCACCGGAGTTTTGGTATCCTGACGGGCATTAAATCCAGGTACCAGAACTCTTACCAGCATTATGGCCCAGATGCCCGATACGGAGGCAATCAGACTGAGAGCCGAGTGGTTTGCAGCCTCAATTCCGAATTCACCACGCATAAACAGTACTCTGATAATAGGTTCTCTTAACATTATCATTCCCATCATTGCGGGGAATCCGAGAAGAAGTACCAGTCTTATCCCCCAGTCCATTGTTTTGGCATAGTTTTCCTTATCGTTTGTAGCATGCTGTCTCGAAAGTGCTGGAAGAATAACAGTGCCTATGGCTACGGCAAAAACACCTATCGGAAATTCCAGAAGTCTGTCTGAGTAATACAGGTAACTTATTGCCCCGGTCGTCAGAAAAGAGGCAATGACGGTGTTGATAATCAGATTTATCTGACTAACGGAAACACTGAAAATAGCCGGTAGCATTAATTGTCTTACCTTTTTGACGCCTGGATGATTCCATTTAAATTTTGGCATTACCAGACAGCCAAGCTTATAAAGAAAAGGCAGCTGGTAGATAAACTGGACGACTCCTCCTATAAAAACACCTATGGCAAGTGCCAGATTAGGATCATCTGTAAGAGGTGCGACCCATACACAGCAGGCGATCATGGAAAGATTCATGAGGCATGGAGTGATGGCGGGAATTAAAAATTTTTCATAGGTATTTAAGATCGCTCCGGAAACTGCGGTCAACGTTATAAAAAAGAGGTATGGAAAAGTAATTTTGAGGAGCAGAGACGCTCTGACGAATTTGATTCCTTCAGGTGTACCGTTAAGCCATTCCATGAACCAACCCCAGCCGAAGATGGCGGTTATTACTGAACTGCCGATCATACCGATGATGGTGATAATAAAAACCAAAGCCCCTAGAGTACCGGTTATATTGCTGACCAGTTCCTTGGTCTCTGCGTCAGTTTTATTCGCCTTGAATTCAGACATTACCGGTACAAATGCCTGACTGAATGCGCCTTCGGCAAACAAACGACGTAGAAAATTAGGAATTCGGTTGGCAAAAAAGAATATGTCGGCACTTACTCCGGCGCCGACAAGATGAGCAGTAAAAATATCTCTGACCAGTCCTAATATTCTAGACATAAATGTCGCCACAGCCGTAATCACACTGGAACGAAAAAGCCTGCTCATCGTAAACTCCTGATGTTATTTCTATAATACCGTTTGCCGGTTGAATTTAACAAGTATTTATGAATTCAGCTGAAAGAAAAGAAATATAGGCATAAATATATGAAGAGAATTCAAAACAATATTCAACCGCTCGTAAAAAAACAGTGGCATTTTATACCACAGTGATTCATCTATAAACAAAAAAAATCATAATTGTCCGATTCTTTATTTTTTATCTCAAGAATAAAAAATATCAAAATAGAAAATATTTTATAGAAAAATATTAAATAAATTTATTGATATAAATTTAATGAAAGTTAAGAAATTATTCATAATTCTATTGTTATTAAATATAAAAAGAAAAATGTTTTTTTAGTTGTTTAATTTAAAAAAAATAAAGCACTTTTCTTTTATGTTGTTATGTTGTTTATCGCTTTCAGCTTAAAAAAGAGCAAAAATCGAAGATAAAACGATACAAAACAACATTAACAGCTACATAAATAAATACAGTAAAAACTTAACCGAGAAAATGCAAGTTTGTATTTAAAGAGGCATTATTTTCAAAATTTTTTCAAATAAGAGAGGAAAAAATGGCAAGATTAACAAACCTTTCCAGGGCCATTAATACGCTAGTATTACTAGGCTCCATGGGGATTGCTACCTCAATCGGGATTGTCTACGCTGATTCCAGTGAAAATTTGACTGATGACGATAAAACTATGATCATGCGAGGCGAACCTACAAATATCCCATTTGGCGTCGGCGGTCTGGGCGTTGCTCCGCTGGTTATGATAACCATGGGGCGTGAGCATAACCTGTTTACTGAAGCATATTCAGATTACACTGACCTTGATGGTGATGGTAAACTGGAAATTATGTTTGACCCGTCATTTGATTACTACGGGCTGTTTGATCACAAATACTGTTACGAGTATGTTGATGGAACTACTGATTTGACCAATCCACCTCCGCACAATGATGTTCGTGATGGTGCCAACCAGACTACAGCTAACAAGTTCCCGGGATACTGGGTTCCTGTAAGTCATGCAAAG
>JAEEGK010010892.1_pt1 | contig 20910 bp, 13 predicted proteins | sample 8958771 | NCBI WGS metagenome assembly JAEEGK01 (sample SAMN16246547, study PRJNA631951) | gut metagenome | biome: gut microbiome; feature: rumen; material: SC-attached | host: Bos | place: Iran: Karaj | collected 2018-10
AATTTGAACAAATAAAAGAATTACATTCATTACAATATAATAATTGTTGATTATTTTCACAATATTTACATTTTGAATTATCAATTGAAAACATTTTACTTTTAATAAAATAATCTTCTAAATTTATTTCTTCTTTATGTCCATTAATACATTCATATTTAATATAATCTTTATCTTTTTTTCTTATTAATTCAATTTGAGGAATATTAATACAATTTGGACATCTTGAAATAGTCATTTCTGATAATGGTAATATAATTGAAGATTTAGAGATTGAATCTTTCATTTTATTTTATATTTATTAAAATTTTAATTCTTTATATATATAATAAATTATTATTTATAAGAATTTATATTTTTTTTTCAATTATTTTTTTAATGAAATTTCATTCTTGATTATTTAAAATAATAACACAAGGTAAAGGACAAGCAGATAAAAAAATTTTAGTATTTTCTTTAATATCTCCTATAAAAGAACTTAATAATTCATATTGTGGTAAATTATATTTATTTATATAACCATCAAGTGAAATAAAAGTAAATTTAATCTATCATTAATATAAATATCAACAATTTTTTTATAATGATCTCGAATAATTTTATATAATTCTTTATTTTTATAAATAAATAGAATTCCAGTATCTACTCCATAAATACTATAAATTTCATTAGTTCCCTCTTTAAAATAATTTGAATTTGTATAATAAAATATATCTTTTTCAGCTATATCTTTTAAAGAATTAGAATCAGTTGATTTTCTTGAAAAAGATTGATTATTCTTTTGTTGATGTTTTTCTTGAAGAAAATCATTTATTTTTTAAATAGGATTAAATCAAATTTCAAATAATTTATAAAAATTATGTATTTCATCTTTAGGAATTTTCCTTTTTAGTATTTTTTCATGAATTAAAGGATGATAACAATAAGGCATATAAATATTATATTTAATTTCCTCAAATTTATTTTGATTTTTTTTTGTAAAATATAAATCAAACTAATAATTAATATCTTTATTACATTTTTCTTCTAATAAATTTCTAAATTGACAATCAAATAGAATAGGATTATCTTTACAAGGAATAAGAACTTCATCAACAAAAACATCATCTTCATCTTTTAAATTTCTTTTTTTTTAAAATAACAGCAGTAGCTTTTTCATTTTGTTGTTTATTTTTTTGTGGTTTTCCTAAATTAAATATATTAATATTCATAAACATTTCAGTTAAAATAAAAAATTCAAGAATAATTTCTCTTAAATCATTTTTTTTGAGAAGTAAAACTATCAAAAATTTTATTTAAATTAATAAATAATCTATCAAGAGCATCAAAAGTATGAATTTCAATAGCAGTTAAAGTAAAAGGAAATAATCTTGTTAAATAATGAGAAACATAAGCTGGATTTGAAAAATGACTTCCAAAAACATATGGTATTTTATCATAATCCATATTTACATAATCAATTTTATCATTATTACATTTTATGATATCTTTGATTTTATCAACTATTGTTTTATCTGGTATTTGTAATTCCTCTTTCATCATTTTATAAAAATTTATATAATTATTTTTTCTTTGTATACCCCTATCACTAAGTTCCATTAAACCTATTGGATTTTTAAAATCTCGAATTTCCGGATTTGTTATTAAATATTGGTTTAATTCATATTTTTGAAGAATCCAAGGAAACACAGGATATTGAGTTATATCTCTAAGAGATCTATTTGAAAAAAAATTTAACCACATTGTATATTCTAAATTTGATATATTATTCTCTTTCCATTGATTTAAAAAATATTCTATAGAATAATCATTTGAGTTTTTCATTTCTGCTTTGATTTTATTATAGAATAGAATATTGTTATATTCAGTTTTAAATCTAAAATAAAATGTTTTATTTAAATGTGTAAATATTTCACAAGCTGTTTCATTAAAATAATAAATTCTTTTCAATATTAAATATATATCTTTAAAATATATTCTTTTAAAATAACCTTTTCCACTTCTTGATGAGATTAAATTTCCATAACAGGTTTTTTTATATTCATCTAATTCATCAAAATCAAAATTATTTTGATCATTAAAATTAGATTCAACAAATATTAGACTTTCTTTGTCAAAATATAAATTTCCATTTATATGATTTGTGATTGTAATTAAACAACATTTAAATGTCTCATTATTTGGTATTTTTTCTTTAAGAAATGGAAATGTATCTAAATCAATTGAGTAAGAAACATCTTCTCTAAAAATTGATTTAAATTTTTTAATATCTGGTTTATATAAATTCATATCTAAAATAGGTTTTAAAAAAGGACAAACCATTTCTTTAGTTAAAAAATGAACAATTTTATATTTAAAATCTTTATTTTCATTATTATTATAAAATACATCCAAATTACTATATGAACCATTAAAAGAAAATAATTTCTTTTTAATTTTTTTATACCTTTTTCTATTTTCATAATAACTAAAATCATCTTTTTTTTTGAATAAAGATTTTATAGATGGATACTTTTCAATCAATTTAGTTTTTATTTGAATTTGATTCTCATCATAGTCTTCAATAAATAATGATAAAATAGAAAAAAAATGAGTTTTTTCAGATAAATCAATTGATGATTTATCTGAAAAAATATTTATTAATATTGATGATAATTTAGATAATATTTCTTTCGTTTTAAAATTATTGTTTTTATATAAAACTTCAAAAATAGGTAATAATACATTTATTCCGCCAAGACAAAGAATTTTTTGTCGACTTTTACTATATAAACAATCCAAAAGATTTAACATAGTAAATAAATCTTTTTCATTTAATTCTTTTTTTCTTATTTTTTCACCTAAATTTCGATAAATGAAATCTATTCCTTTTTTTGAAAATTTTAATTTTCCATCGTAGGAATTAATATTCTCAATTAGATTGTCAATATTGACAATATTATTTGGATTTATTGATTCTTCTATTAATTTATCTATATTTAGTGTAGATAAAGCTTTTCCTAAATCTTTTTTTACACTAATTTTATTATTTATAAGAGTAAGAATTTGTTGAGAATCAGATTTTTCCATTTTATTTTAGGTATAATTAAAATAATAATTAAAATTTAAGAAATTAATTAAATAATCAACTATTCAATCATTTCTTTGATTTTATCACAAAAAAAAATAAAAAAATAAAAAATTTATTTAATATTACTCATAACCTTCATTATCAATTTGACTTTCAGGAAGCAATTCATTATAATTAGTATATTTATTGTTGTTATTCATCAAATAATTTTGTAATAAGTCATCAGATTTTTTCCCAATTTTCCCTTCATTATATTTTTTTTGCCTTAAATAATCATAAACAAAAGCAAAATTTTGTCTTTCTTCAAGCAATTTTTTATTTCTCTCTCCAAAATTACTTTCAATAGTATAACCACTTTTAGAAGTATATGATTTAGGTTTAAAAGTAATTCCTCTTTGATTATCAATTTCTTTTTGTAATTCAACTTTTCTCCTTTGCATTTTAGAATAATCATTATATAACCTTTCACTAATAATTTTACTATTATTATTTGGAGAAGTTATTCTATTACTTGAAACAGAAGTTTTTGATTTTGTTTTTTTTGGAATCATTGGTGATTGATATTTACTTTTAATATTTAAATTTTTATTATTTAATCTTGGAGAAAAAGAACATAATAATTGCATTTCTTCTTCATTTTTATAATAAGCTTTTTCTCTATTTTTTTGGATTTTTGTATAATATTTTTCTTGCCTATCTATAAAATCTCTTGTAATTCCTTCTAATTCACGTTTTTTATTTTCATATAATATTTTATTTATATTTGCTTTGTATAAAGCTTTTTTGTTTTCATTTTTATTTTGTAAATTATTATTTTGATTATATTTTTCATTATTACAATTAGGAATATTATTATTATTATTTTGATTATAATTTTCATTATTATAATTAGGAATATTATTATTAATATTTTGATTATAATTTTCTTTATTATAATTAGGAATATTATTACTATTATTATTATTATTATAATTATTATTATTCTCTATGTTTACATTTAATATTTCATTGTCTTTTTCTTTTTTTAATATATTCATCCATTTTTTTAAATAATATTTAATAGAATTATTCTCATAAATTTCAATCAATCTAAAAGTAAATTTATATTTTATTTTATTTTTATTTTCATTATAACCATCAATTATTCCTTTAGCTAAAACTTTTAATTGATTAGGACTTAAAGAAGAAATATAATCAAAAATAGTTCGAATTATAATTTCATATTCTGAAGGAGTAGGATTTGTAAAAATATTATTTAAAGATTTATCATCATATAATTTTTGATCAGGTGGATTTTTGATCTTCTGATTAATCCCAGTAATAACAGCATTATAAACACTAATAAAAGTAATTACAGATTCATCGTTTAAAAATTTAATATATTTCAAATAATCCAAAAACTCTTTAATATAATTTTCCATATTTTTAATTATATTCTAAAAATCAAAAATAATAATTTAAAAAAAAGAAAAAATAAAAATAAAAAATATTTTTGAAAGAAAATGTCAACGAAAATGTTTTCAGATATTAAACCATCTTCAAATACAAAAATGTTTGGAACAGTTAAAAATGATCCATTATCAAATCCAAAACCAGTAAATCAAACATCAAATCAAAAGAGTCAACCAACAACAATAAATCAAAATAATAATAAACCAATACCTCAGGAACCAGAAAAAGATGTACCAGAATGTATATTAATAATGGGTGATGTTCATATACCTAATAGAATTGATTCTCTTCCTCCAGAAATAACAAATATATTAGAAGAAAATAAAAATAAATTCAATAGAATAATATGTACTGGAAATTTTGGAAATATGGAAAATTATAATTATTTTAAATCTTTATTAGGAAAAGATTATCAATTTAATTTTAATTGTGTTAAAAATGATTTTCAAGATACTTCACTTAGTTTTCCAGAAACTTTAACAATAAAATCAAATGAATATAAAATAGGAGTTATTAATGGTTATCAAATTGTTCCTTGGGGTGATTTAACTACATTAAGTTCATATAGTAAAAAATTAGAATGTGATATATTAATTAGCGGATTTACTCATATAAGGGGAGTATATAATTTTGAAGGAAAATATTTTATTAATCCTGGAACTATAACTGGAGCTTTTAGTTCTTTAAGTAATAATCCTCCTCCTAGTTTTATGATATTAATTACTGTTAATGATTCTGCTACTTTATATCAATATGAATTAAATCAGAATACTAAAAGCTTTGATGTTTCAAAAATTGAATTAAATAAAAGTTAAATAAATTTTTTGTTTTTATATTTTATTATAGTTGTTTTTAAAAAATAGTTTTTCTAAAGGTTATTCGAAATTTTCATTAAATAAAAAAGAAAATTAAATAATAATTAACAATAGGATTATTATTTTTCATTTAATATTTATACTTTTTTTGATTGTTAATAATTAATATATTCAATTTGATTGTTGTCAAATATTTTTGAATCTATTTTTGATATTATATCTTTCATTCCTTTCACTAATTCATTATTATTTACATTTGGATCATTTTGTAAGTTTGAATTACAACAATGATTAATTCCTAAGTAACTTAATCCTTGTGCAGTATAAAGAGAATTATTTAAATTTAAATTTGCATCATTCATATTTCTTTCCAAAGTAATTGCATAATCCTTTAAAGCAATAAGTGAATTAATTAAATTTTTTACTCTTTCATTTAATTCATTGTTACTTAATTTAAGTAATTGAACTTTTTTTTCATATTTTGCTTTTAAAATTTCTAAATCATTATTACATTTTGTATTTAATTGAGATAATTTATTTATTTCATTTTGATGTTCTTTTTCTTTCATATCAAAAGCTTTTAATAAATCATTATATTTTTGATCCATTTTCATATTTTCATCTATTTGAGATTTATTATTTAATTCATATTGTTTTAATTGATCCTTTAAATTTTCAATTTCATTTTCTTTTGAATTTTTATTTTTTGATAATTTATTTTTTTCTTCATCTAACATTAATAATTTTTTTTGTAATATATCTATTTCTTGTTGAGATGAATTTTGGAAATCAATAAAATCATTTTGCTTATTATTTATTTGTCTTTGTAATATTTCTTTATCATTTGATAAAGATGATATAATATTATTTTTTTCATTTAAAAGATTTATTTTTGTTTCTAATTCATTTCCTAAATCAATTACTGCTTGATTTAATTTATGAATATGATTATCTTTATTTTGATTATCATTTAATAAATTTTCTAAATCTTCTTTTAATTTTTCTAATAATTTTTTTGTATTGATAGAATCATTTTGAATTTTTAATTTTGAATCATTTAATCGTTGTTGTAAATCAAGTATTGTCTTATTTAATCTTTCATTTTCTTTATCTTTTCCTTTAATCATTTTTTTTATATCTTCTTTTTGATTTGAAAATTTATCATATAAATCTTCATATCTTTTATTTAAATTTCCTAAATCTGTTCTTAATTTTTCATTTTCTAATTTTAATCCATTAATCTCATCTTCATAATGTTTAATTTGACTTTTATGATTTTTTTCTAAATTATTTATTTTCATTTTTTGAATTTGATTTTTTTTTTCATATTCATCTTTCATATTTTCAATTTTATTTTCGTAATCATTAATCTGATCATTAAGTTCTTCATTATTTTTTAACATATTTGGAAGAGTCTTTAATTTATTTTCTCTTTCATTATTTAAAGCTTTTAATTGTAAATTATGCTTATCTAACATTTCAAATTTTTCTTTACTTACTTCAAGCATTTTTTGATATTCATCAATCAAACAATTTTTACTGTTTATTGCATCCATTAATTGTGAATTTTGTAATTTCAAACATTCAAATTCAGATTCTAATTCTGTATAATTTTTATTTAAAGAATTATATTCTACAACTAAATTATCATGTTCGGTTATTTTTTTATTTTGTTCAACTGTCATTATTTGATATGCTTTTAATTTTTGTTGTAATGTTTTTATTTTATCTTTCAATTCTTTTTGAGTTTCTTCATTATTGTTTGGGTTTGAATTTGATGTTTGATATGAATAACTTACTTGTTTTGAATAATCTGTTTGGATATTATCCATTTAAAATTTTAAAATATTTTTATGTATACATTAATTTATAATTTTAAAGTTTTTTCATAATATACAAATTTTTATATTAAAAGATTATATTCAGTAAATATTGAGACTTAAGAAATTTAAAATATATTTTTAAAATAAAAAATAATATATAAGGTAAGATTTAACATATATTTATAATTTATATTTTATTTATTTGAAGAATTTAAAAATTTGATTCTTTATATTTCATTTAAGGAAAAGCTTAAATTTTCTCTTTTTTCATTTGAATAATTTTTTTTGATAGAATTAATTGATAAAATGGCGGAATTATTATAATAAATATTAGAAACATTAATATTAAAATCTGAATCATTTAAAGTTTTCTTGTTAAAATTTTGTATAAAATCTCTTATATAATCTTTATTATTATAATTAATATTTGAATTTTTTTGTGGAATATTTTCCATTTGATAATACAAAAAATCATTACTATTTTCTTTTTTATCATCAAAAGAAAAAGAATTTTCTGATGTGGTTGAAAATATAATTTCACTATCATTATTTGTATCTAGTTCTTTTTCGTTTTCATTATTATTATTAATATTTGTTATATCAGTTTTAATCAGTTTCTTTTTTTTTACAAATTTTGTTTTGATTTTTCCTTTATGATAAGAAGTATCATTTAAAATTTTATATATAATATCATCAGTAAAAGATTTTTTAATTGATTGAATTACTTTAGACCAACTGAGTGAAAGATCAATATTATTCTTTTTTAAATATTCATTATTTCTTAATTTTAACAAAAATTTTTGAGCATGAGAACGAGCTTGAGTACTTGATCTAGTAGAAACATAGTTTTGAACTTTTTTCCAATCATTTCCAAATTTAATTATTCCTTCAATAAATTTATCATGTTCTTCTTTACTCCATCTTCCATTTGAAGAAATTGGTTCTTTTGCTGAAACAGAAATTAATTCTCGGTTTTTTTTCTTACCAAGATTTGAATTTTGAGGTTCTATTTGAGTTATTACAAATTTTGGATTATCATTTGGTTTATAATTTTCAACAAAAGAAGAATATTCAATTTCATTTAATAATAATGATTCATTTTCATTTGGAGACACTTTAAACATTTTATTTCCCTTTTAATGAATATATGAATAAAATTTTTGAAAAAACAATATTTATATTGATGAATTATAAAAATATTTTATTAATGTAGAATTAATAATTTTTTCTATCATATTATAAAATAATAATTGGAAAAAAATAAATAAATAAATAATTTAAAAAAAATAAATAGTAAAAAAAAATAATAAAAAAACCAAAAAAAAAAAAAAACAAATTTTTAATAAAAAATAAATCAAAAAAAAAAAAAAACTACTCATCATCCTTCATACTAGCTTCCACACAATCTTTAACTCTTTTATTATATTCCTGAATATTACTATTATATAACTTAGCAGCTTCAGCATTAGCAGGAGAAGAAGGATTAGGATCAGTTAAAAGTGATTGAATAGAAGTTAAAATAGATTTAACATCATAAATAGGACTCCATTGATCTTGTAAAATATCTAAGCAAATTCTTCCATCATTATAAAAATTAGGATGAAAAACTTTTGATATCATTTTCACTTCTGGAGCTTTATTTGGGTAATCAGATGGAAATTTCATTATTAATTTAAAACAACCTCCATCCCATATTGTATCCTCTGGACCAAATATTACACATTCCCATTCCATTATATTATCTTCTTTTGGTGAAGCTAAAACTGTGTCATCATCATTATTAAATTGTTTTAAATCATTTATTAAACGCTTTTGGGCTAAACTTAAATTTGATGACTTCATTTTTTTTTTATGTTTTTTTTTTTTAAAATGAGTTTTTTTTCATATTTTTTTGAATTTTTGAGATTTAATTTTTTATTTTATTTTATTTTTTTTTTTGGAAGTAAAATTTTAGGATTAAATGATGATAATATAAATTAAGGAATTTGGGTTTTCTATTTGAGTGTAATTTCCAATATCATGTATAAATAAAAAATTTATAAGACAAAATTTCTAACTCAAAATTTTTTTTCCAAATGATAATTAATATTTAAAAATAAAAACCAAAAAATATATAAACATTAATAAACAATGCAAAAAAAACTATTTTCTCCCCAAAAAATAATTTAATCAACCTTCATTTTACTTTCCTCCTGCTCAAAAATATCTTTATAAATTTCACGAAAATGAATTCCACAAGCAAAAGAATACAAATCATTTCTCACAGCACATCCTTTTTCCAAAGCTTTCTTACATAAAAAGTTGAATAAATTATCAATATTAACTAAATGAACATTAATAATTTCAGTAGTTTCTAATTTTTGTTCTACTTTCTTATTTTTATCTAAATCAATAACAAAAAGAGCCATAGCAGTAGAGTCTTTACTAAGCCAAGGATCACTATAAACATCAGCGAAAAACAAAGGAGGAACTTTAACCGAATCTAAAGTGAAAAATTTAACAAATTCACCATCATAACCAGTTTCTTCTTTTAATTCTCTTTTAATAGCATTTATTGCAACTTCACTTGCTTTAGAATCATCGTTTCCTACTTCATTCTCATCATACATTCCTGATGGAAATTCTATACATGATTTATCTATTGGATATCGAAAATTTTCTATTAGTACTACTTCTCTTGTCTGTTTTATTATCGCTATACATCCTACTCCATGTGCATATTTTAAAAGGTGAGAATTGTTAGGCTCATATGTCTCCATTTCACGAAATATTTCTCCTTTTTCATCTAGGTATTTCTTAGAATTCATTCTTCTCCATTTACCCTTGTGTAATATCTCTTCACTATCAAATTTGGGATTTTGGGAATGAATTGATTTTTTATGAGAAAGAGGTTTTTCTTTTTCCATTTTTATTTTTATTTTTTATTTTTAAGGTATTTATTTATTTTTTTATTTTTTTTTTGATAAATTTTTTAAATGGGGATAATTATCCTTTTTATAAAGAAAAACCAAAGAAATATACTCACAGGAAAAAATGGAGTTCTTCTTTAAGTTTTTCACAGAATAGATTTTTCTTATTCATCGACAAAGTTCTTTTCTTTAAACTTAAACTAGACATTCTTTCAGAAAAATTTTTAAAATTCATTTTTTCTTTTTTCTCCAGCTTGAATAATACTAAAAATAAATAAAGAGTTTTATATCTTTTTTTTATTAACTTTATTTTTAGGAATTTCAATTATATATTAATATATTGGAGAATAAAGGAGTTTAAATGAAAATATTTATATTATTTATTTGATTTTTAATTTTTTTAACATGTGTAAAAATTATTTTTATGAATCATATTTTCTTAAATTATATTTAAAAGCTTCATTGACTTCTGATAAAGATCGATAATTATTACTTGTTTCTTTTTTATTTCTTTCTTTCATATATGATGGAGTTGTTAAATTATAACGTTTATAATATTTATCATTTGGATTTTGTAAGTCTTTCAATATATTTTTTAATATTAATATATCAAATTTATAATTTATTAATTTTGTTAAAAATTCTTTATAATCAATATCATAATTTAATGATGATGGATTTATATATTTATCAACTAAATATTCTTTTATATCATTTGCTATATTTACTAATTTTAATATTTCATTTGTTACCTTTAATATTTCAATTTCTTTGCTTTTAACAATAGAAATATTATCATTTGAATAACTAACACGCTCTATTGCACTTATATTAGAATTAAATATTTTAATATTATTATTAATATAAGATTTAAGATTACTACTATTATTATAAAAAGAATTACTATTAATATTACTATGTGTCTTTGGAATTTCATCACTATTTATTGATAAAGGATTATCTTCAATATTACTATTCGAAAGATTTGGTGGATGCTTATTTAAAATCATTCTTAATGGTTTTCTTTTACTTTTATGTATTTCAATAGGTAAATAAATTTTTTTTTCTCTTGGAATTTTTTTAAATAATTCTCTTAAAGGTTTTCTTAAAGGCTCAATATCTTCTTTTTGAGAAATATTTTTAAAATTGTTTTCAACTATCAACGGTTCTTTATTAGTTTTTTTATCAATTGATTCTTGAATTTTAATATTACTATCTGAATTTTTTCCAATAATATTATTTTTTAAATTAATATCTTCAATTACTATTTTTTCAATTTTACTGTTATTACTTATTGTATTTTTATCTTGATTATAAATACTATTATAATTATTTGCTTTATATAACTTTTGCTCCTGTAATAATCTTTCATTTTCACTTAATAAACTTTTTATTGCTTGAACAGCTTGTTTAATAACAGAATTAAAATCTTCAATAATCATAACAACATCATTAGTAAAATTTCCATCACAATAATTTTTCATATAATTAATCATATTTAATTTCATTTCATCCCCTACAAATTTATTTTCAAAATCTCTAATTAACCCTGAATAAACATAATCTTCTCCTTCATTGGAATAATTAAAACTCTTTAAATTATCCATTAATAAAAAAACAAAAAAAAAAAAAATTGAAAATTATAAAAAAAACTCTTGCATAAAAAAAATGGGAGGAGTAAGCACTAAAGAAGAAATAATAGCTCGTTTAGATGAATTAGACAGAAAAGAACTTGCCTTAAATATTCAATTAAGAGATCTTCAAAAACAATTAAATGATATAGTTCCAGACGAAGAAAAAGTAAAAGTAAATGAAAATTTAGGAAGAGAAGATGATATTGCTGAAATTAATGAAGTTGGTAATTCCAATAAAAGAAATAAGATGAAAGAAAATACTAAAAGAAGTCAAAATCAAAGAAAAAATAAAAGAAGAGATGAAAGTGATGATGATGAAAGTGAAGGTGACGATGATGATGATGATGATGATGACGAAGAAGAAGAGGAAGAAAGTGAAGAAGAAATTCCAAAAAAAAAAAAAAGAAGAAGAAGAAACTAAAAAGGTTTTATTTATATTTTTTTTCTTATAATGTAAATCATATTCTGATAAAAATTTTTTTCAAATTTTATAATTTTTTATATATAATTTTATAATGAAATTTTATTAGATTGTTAAAATAAATAAATAATTCTTTTTTATTCATTAAAAAATAAAGCAAATAGATTAAAAAATGAATCTTATAAAATTTATTTTTCATTTTCTCCTATTTAAATCCATTTTATCTTGCCAAAGAACAGAAGAAGGAACAGAAGAGGAATGTCCAGTAAATTGTTTTAATGGAACATGTGATTCTGATTGTAAATGTGTATCATGTAAAACAGGATTTCACGGAGATTATTGTGAAACATCATGTTCTTCTATAGATATAAATTGTTTAGAATGTACTCAAAATGGAGAATGTACAAAATGTAACTCAACTTATTATTTAAAAAATTCTACATGTCATATTTGTAATGAACAATGTCTTAATAAATCATGTGAAGATGAAACAGGTTATTGTTCACAATGTGAAAATGGGAAATATGGTAATTATTGTGAAGAAGAATGTTCTGGTGGATGTGTTGATGGGATTTGTGATAAAGAAGGTAATTGTACATGTAAGCCTAAATTTTATGGAGAAAAATGTGATAAAAATTGTCCAGATTCTTGTGCAGAATGCGAACAAATAAGTGGTAATTGCACTGAATGTGTTGATAAAAAGAAATATGGACAATTATGTGATAATGATTGTAATTATAGATGTATTGAGGGAGAATGCTATATTAATGGAAGTTGTATTAGTTGTAGAGAAGGTGATTCTGGGGAAAAATGCTGTCCTGAAAATTGTGAAGATAATGATTGTGATGTCCAAGGTTTTTGTTATAATTGTACAAATAATACTTTTTATGGAGAAATGTGTAGTCAAGAATGTAACGCAAACTGCGTAGAAAGAAAATGTAACAAAAATGATGGTAATTGTTTTAATTGTCAAATAGGATATTATGGTCCAAAATGTACGAATTCTTGCCCAATAAATTGTTTTGAACAGGATTGTGATAGAGAGGGAAACTGTAAAAAATGTAAAGATGGATTCTATGATAATCAATGTGACAAAAATTGTGGTTTTTGCAAAAATGGTACATGTGGATTTGATGGGGAATGTGATTCTTGTCAAGAAACTTATTATGGAAAAGAATGTAAAACAAAATGTCCAGATAGTTGTTTGAATCAAATATGTGACCAAAATGGAACTTGTTTAGAATGTAATGAAACATTTTACGGTGAATTATGTGATGAAAAATGTAATATTAATTGTAAAGATGAGAAATGTAATAGAACAGGACAATGTTATGATTGTAAAGATGGTTATTATGGAGAAGAATGTAAAAATCAATGTCCTCCTGGTTGTTTTTATTCAAATTGTTCTAGAGATTCTGGTGAATGTGATGGATGTGCTAATAACACTCACTATGATACTGATTGTAGGAAGCCTTGTAGTGGGAATTGTAAAGATAAGAAATGTGATCAAAATGGTACTTGTTTGGGATGTGAAGATGATAAATATTATGGTAATATGTGTGAATACAATTGTTTTGAGCATTGTTTAGATAATAAATGTGATAAGAATGGGATTTGTTTGGGATGTGAGAATGGTTATACAGGAGATGATTGTACATTGAATTGTTCTTCTAATTGTTATGAAAATAAATGTTTTCAAAATGGAACTTGTTATAAATGTGAAAAAGGATACACTGGATATGATTGTTCTTCTAATTGTTCTTCTAATTGCCAAGATGAAGAATGTGAGCAAGTAACAGGAAATTGTATAAATTGTAAAATTGGTTTCTATGGAGATAAATGTCAATATGAATGTAATGGTTGTGGTGATTTAGGATGTTTTAGAAATGGAACATGTATTAATTGTCATCTTTTTTATTATGGAGAAAATTGTGATAAAAATTGTAATTATTGTGGTGATCAAGGATGTAATATGGAAGGAGAATGTAACAATTGCCCTCAATCTATGTATGGTTTGGATTGCCAAAATAAATGTGGAGAATATTGTTTTAATAAGACTTGTGATTTGAAAACTGGTAATTGTGTTTGTAAAGGAGGATATTTACCTAATTGTACAGTACAATGTCCTATTAATTGTAAAAATGAAGTTTGTGATGTTTATAATGGAAGTTGTACTTTAGGATGCAATGGAAGTTTTTATGGTGAGCATTGTTCTGAAAAATGTGGAACAAATTGTTTGAACCTTGAATGTGAACAGGATGGGAAATGTAAAGGATGTATAAAAGGATATTATGGTGATTTTTGTACTGATGAATGTCCTATAAATTGCAGTCAAAATGGATGTAATCAAAATGATGGAAATTGTGATGGGTGTATAACTGGAAAATATGGGAATAATTGTTCTCTAGATTGTAAAGAAGGTTGTAACGTAAATGAATCTAATTGTGATCAACAAACAGCTTTTTGTGATTCATGTTACACTAAATTTTATGGAGATGATTGTGGAGAAAAATGTCCTTCTGAGTGTGCAAATGGATGTAGTAAAGACGGAAAATTATGTAATAATTGCACAGAAGGTTGGACTGGAACAGATTGTACTCAGCAATGTCCTTCTAATTGCACTTATAAAGGATGTAATCAAATTTCTCAACATTGTTTTGAATGTAGAAAAGGATTCTATGGAGATAAATGTGAACAAGAATGTCCCACAAATTGCAAGGACCATTGTAATAAAACTACTGGAGAATGTTTTGAATGTAATAATTACTATTTTGGAACTTTTTGTGAACAAAAATGTCCATTAAATTGTTTTGGTATATGTGATAAACAATCTGGAGAATGTTCAGCATGTAGAGAAGGATTCTTTGGCAAAAATTGTTCAGATTATTGTAATGATGGTTGTGAAGGTAAAACTTGTGATTTTAATACTGGAAATTGTACTTGTAGAAATGATTATTATAATGAGAATTGCAAAGATGAATGTCCAAAAAATTGTGATAAAAGTGTAGAAGGTAGAATATGTAATATTTCAACTGGAAGATGTGAAAAATGTGTAAATACTTTCAGAGGTGATTTCTGTACAGAGTCATGTCCTAGCAACTGTTTAAATCCTTCAGAAAATTGTGATCGGGAAACGGGAGAATGTAAAGAGTGTTTTCCTGGTTTTTATGGTGATGACTGCAATAAAAGCTGTTTTGAAGGGTGTAATAAAACAGAAAATTGTAAACATGATGGAAAGTGTGATAACTGTTTAGATAATTATTATGGAGAATATTGTGAAAAAAAATGTTCAAATACTTGTGATAAGAATGTTCAAAATGTAGTAATTTGTGACAAAAGTGGTAAATGTAGTAAATGTTTAGATGGTTATTATGGAAATAATTGTTCACTAGAGTGTCCTGGTCATTGTGATAAAAAATGTAGTCAAGAAAATGGAATTTGTTTAGATCAATGTGAAGGGAAACACTATTATGGAGAAAAATGTGAATTTGAATGTAATACAAATTGTAAAGATGGAAGGTGCTCTAAGACAGATGGAGAATGCATTGAATGTTCAGAAGGTTATTACGGTAAACATTGCGACATTGAGTGTGAAAAAGGATGTGAGACTAATTTTTGTGATCAAACTTATGGTACATGTGAATGTAAAGAAGGTTTTCACGGAGAGAGATGTAATTTTAATTGTTCGAAAAATTGTCTTAAAGGTTGTGATCAAGATAACGGATCTTGTAATGGATGTATACCATATAAAACTGGAGATACATGTGAAGATGATTGTCCTTCTAATTGTAAAAATAATAATTGTTCAAAAAAAGGAGATTGTATTGAAGGTTGTAGTTCAAGCTATTATGGATATAATTGTAAATTGAAATGTTCTAATTGTAAAAATGAAACCTGTGATGATTATGGAAATTGTCTTTATGGATGTAAAGATGATAAATATTTTTCCAATGATTGTTCTAAGCAATGTGATGAAAATTGTGAAGGACAAATATGTGACTTTAAGACAGGAAAATGTGAAAAATGTATAGAAGGTAAATATGGAGAAAAATGTTCATTAAATTGTCCATCTAATTGTGAGGGAGGATGTGATCAAAAAGGAAATTGTATAAAATGTAAACAAAAATTCTATGGATTACAATGTGATGAAAATTGTTCGGAGCATTGCGATTCTTCTGAATGTGACATAGAAGGAAATTGTTCTCCTTGTGTAAAGGGGTATTATGGAAATAAATGTATTCAAGAATGCTACTATAAGAATAAATGTATATATTGTGAGCAAAATAGTGGAATATGTCTTGAATGTAACCAATCTTTTTATGGTGAACATTGTGGATTATCATGTGATAATTGTAAGCTAGAAGGAAATGATAATTGTGATATTATTACTGGAGATTGTACTACTTGTGTTAATAATACTTTCTTTGGAAGTGGTTGTAAAGAAAAATGTGATGGATGCGAGAATGGTTGTGATAAAAATGGTTATTGTAATTCTTTTAAGTGTTTAGATGGGAAATACAGTTTGAAATGTGATAAATCATGTGAATGCACCACTGATCCTCAATTAAAAGATCAAAAAGAAAATGTATGTGGAAAATTTAATCATCAATGTTTAAACTGTGATTTTGGTTATTATGGTTCAAATTGTTCTAATCAATGTTCATATAAATGTAAAAGTCATGCTTGCTGTATTTTCAGAGGTTTAACCAACGAAGAAAAAGAAAAACAATTATTAATCACAACCAAATTTAATTTAATTACTTTAAATATTAATAATAAATCTATGAATTTTGAAATTGATTATTCAAATGGATATCAACTTACAATATTTGGAAAAAATAGTTCAAATGATAGTTGTAATGAAAACATTGAGACTGAAGATTATGAAAATATGATTTTAGCAGATGATTCCTTAATTCAAGAATTTTTTACTAATTATGAATTAGTAGGAAAAAAATATAATACTACAATTAATTTATTTAATTTTAAAACTGGTGAAAAATTAAACAAAATAAATGATTCAAATATTTCCATACAAGTATATATTACTAAATCAATTAAATGTTTAAAAAATTCTACAAATAAAATTAATGGAGTGATAGGCTTAGGATTTTTAAATCAATTTACTTTAATGTTACTTGAAAAAGGTATTATTTACCAACATATTTTATCATATACTTTTAAAGGTGATGACAATATATCCCTATTATTTGGAAGAATAAATGAAACTGAATTAGAAAATTTTGATAAATTATCTTACTGTGATTTATTATTACCTGAAAATATAGGAATTGCCCAAAAAGACCTTACATGCAAATTATCTGGTTTATATTTTTCAAAATATAGTGATGGATATGAAATTCCTAATTCTAATGTTACTTTTTCATTAACACAAGATACTGAGATAGTATTAGGAAAATTAAATGAAACATATACTGCATCCCAATTTTTCAATGCCATATATTTCCAAAACAATTCAAATTCTTTTGAAGATAATGGAGTTAATAAAACTTATTATTTTTCTGGAAAAATAAATAATTTACAAAATATTGGTTTTGTTATTGAAAACCATGTTTATTCATATAAACCTGATTTATTCTTTGAAAAACAAGAAGAAAATAAATATAGGTTTAAAATTAAATTTAATGACGAAGCAAATGGACATTATATTAGGATTGGAAAAGATTTATTAAAAAACACAGTAATTACAATTAATAATGAAGAAGGAAGAGTATATTTTTATACTAAAGATCAAATGTTTTTTAATAAAGAATTAAAGAAAGATTATACTAATAAAAATAAGGGAGAACTAACCCCAATGGAAATGGGATTTTTAGTAATAAGTATTATTGTTGTTTTTAACATTATTTTGTTTTTATTTTATTATAAGCATAAAACAAAAAAAATGAAAGACCCAAATTATGTCCAAACTATCTAAAAATATATTTAAATTAAAATTAATAATTAGATAAATAAAATGATTATATAATATCATTTTTAAATTTAAATATAAGGAAAATATTTATTAATTAATATATTCTTATTATATAAATTAAAGCTATTATAAGATTTATGTATTTTTTGTCTTTTAATTGTTTCTTTGTTTTTTATTGATTAATTTGTTTTAAATGAAGAAAATTTAAATTCATTTTAAGAAGATAATATAATAAGATAATAATTATGTGAGATTAAATTTGAATATGAAGATTGATGACTATTTATTTGATAAATATTTTCTAAAAATTTTAAATATAAGAATTTCTCAAATTCATTTAAAACAATTTTAATTAATTAATTGTTATTATTTTTGTTATTAATATTAAATGACTCTTTCACTAAATATAAATATTGAATTTTATTAAATTGTCTTTTTTATTTCTAAACATATTATGAATTTTTCATTTTTTAATAATGATATCTTTAAATTATTATAATTCGTTTTATTAATATTGTTATTTGAGAATAAAAAAGATAATTTTTTATAAATCATAATTAGGTTCTAATAACTTTTGCTATTTCATTTCCTTTAATCTAATATCTTATAATCATTATTATAATTATTATATTGTTTTTTCATATTTTTCAATTGTACTTTAATATATCTAAAAAATGATTTCTATGATTTTAGAATTAGAGTTAAATTTTTTTTATTAGCATAGAATAAAAATGATGTAAAATAAATACCTCTTTTGTATATAATAAGAGTTAATTTATATCATTTCTTTTATTAAATTCATCAAAAATTGAGATAATTTATTTCATTCAAAAATATAAATGACATAGAGAATTATAAAAAAAATAATTACAAAATTAATTTGATTATTAATGGAAAATATAAATGTATATATAAGAATAAAACCCTCAAATTCAATTGAAAAAATTTTTAATATTCCAGAAATAGCATACCCAACATCTCAAGTCCAATTATTTAATAAAAAAACAAATGAATATTATACATTTGGTAAATAAAAATAAATATATTTTAAAATTTATATATAATTTAACCCCTTTTTAGACAAAATTATTTCACCATCATATTCAAATAAAGAATTATTTGAAACCTTATTTAGACCACAAATCAATAAAATATTTGATGGAATAAATATTACTATATTTGCTTATGGCCAAACATCAACTGGAAAAACTTTTACAATGAAAGGTCAAATTCCAACAAATGAAGGAATAATTCCTTTATTAGTGAAAGAAATTTTTAATTATGCAGAATCAAATCCAGATATTATAAATTATAAAATAAAAGTTTCATATATTGAAATATATAATGAGTGTATTAATGATCTATTAGATAATTCAAAGAAAAATTTAGATATCAGAGAAAATAATTTAAGGGATGTGATTGTAAGTAATTTAACGGAAATTTCAGTAAGCAATTATTTTGAAATAATGAATTTACTTATTAAAGGTGAAGAAAATAGAATGGTAGCAGAAACAAAATTAAATGAAAAATCAAGTCGTTCTCATTCAGTTTTTAGATTAACAATAGAAACAAATAAATTATTTAACGGAAAAGAAATGACCTTATTGTCAAAGGTAAATTTAATAGATTTAGCTGGAAGTGAAAATGCATCCAAAACTCAATGTATGGGAATAAGACTAAAAGAAGGAATAAATATTAATAAAAGCTTATTAGCATTATCAAATGTAATAAGTAAATTAAGTCAACCAAATCAAAAATTATTTGTAAATTATAGAGATTCAAAATTAACTAGATTACTTCAACCAAGTTTAGGAGGAAATTCTAAAACAAGTATAATTTGTACTATTACGGATGATAATGAACATTATAGTGAAACTATGAATACTATTCATTTTGGTTTAAGAGCTAAAAATATTAAAACTATTGTTAGAATTAATGAAATTAATCAAAAAAATATTATGCAAATAGAAAATGAGAAATTAAGAAGTAAATTAAAGGAATTAGAATTAGAATTAAGTACTACAAGAAAAGATAATATTAAAAATAATATATGTAATAATATGGTTAGTAATTATTGTAAAAATAAAAAAAGTGATTCATGTGTTTTTAACGGGAATGATTTTGAGGATGATGATAATGAAAAAAGAAGTAAAACTGCTATTAAAACTATTGAAAAAGAATTAAGTATTTTGAAAACGTATTTTATGAGAAAATATTATAAATTTAATTTTGATGATGATAATAAATCAATGATTAGTGATTTTACTGAGGAAAACATTTGTAAACAATTATTTAATGAATCTATGATTAATAACAATATTGAAAATGAAATGAAAATTATATCTAATAATAATTTTACAATAAATAGTATAATTCCAAAAAATAATAATTCTATGTTGAATTTAATTAGAAGTCTTCAAAATGATATAACAAACTTAAAAAATAATAATATTAAATTACAAAATGAAAATGAAATGTTAAAAGGTAATTTAAAAAATTTTATGGAATCTTATAAAGAAGTTAATATAATAAAAAAAGAAAATAATAAAAATAATAATATTATGAGAACACCTTTTAAAGAAAAAAAATATAATGAAAGTTTACAAAATACAGCTTGTATTAATAATAAACAAAAGAAATTTTTAATGAGAAAAAGACAATATGAAAATTAAATTCTAATCTTAAAATTTTTATTTATTATAAATAGCATAAAAATATATGTTTTTTTCATTAAATAAATTATAAAATTAAATTTTTTATTTTTTTTTTTTATTAAAATTAATAATTATAATTAAATAAATATTAAAACATAATTAAAACAAAAAAAATAATTAAAAATAATTTATATATA
>JAEEGK010010901.1_pt1 | contig 20898 bp, 13 predicted proteins | sample 8958771 | NCBI WGS metagenome assembly JAEEGK01 (sample SAMN16246547, study PRJNA631951) | gut metagenome | biome: gut microbiome; feature: rumen; material: SC-attached | host: Bos | place: Iran: Karaj | collected 2018-10
ATATTGAGCCATGAAAAAATTAGTCTTAATATCAATACTCGTTGTAGCAATGAGTGTGATCGCATTCGTAGGGTGTGAAAAACCAGATTCAATCGAACCAATTGAACGTATATCGCAACAAGATCCTACCATTTGCGACACTTTTGTTGTTTCAATAACACGCATACATCCAGAGTGGGAATATGATGATTGGGATTGTGCCCTTGATTTTCCCGACGATATGTGTCAGGTGTGCGATTATGACAATGGTGGAAACAATGCTAAATGGTTAGTCGCAATGAATGATGAGGAAACATATCGCGAGTTTTTTGGAACTTGCAACGAGATGCCCCCAATTGACTTTTCAAACCATACTGTTTTTGCTATTTCGGGAAGGACAACTACTACTCGAGAGGATGTTAAGTTTAGAATTATCAATGGGAAGATTGTAATTGACATAGTATTGGACGAAAGTGGAAGTGCCGATGCTTGTGGATGGAAGTTAGCATTCTACACCGACAGGAAAATAAATATAAATAATGAATATGAGATAAATATAACCCGAAGGTAAGAGTACTTATGTCCTTCGGGATTTGTAATCCGCTTTAAACAAACACCATTCCGCTTCTAATGCCGATTTTGAATCAGTAGATTTTTAATAACAACAGAGCCTTATTTTTGGGGCATAAATTTCTGTTACCCTTATTTTTTATTTCTAAAAGTTTTCGTAACTTTGGCATTTTAATGTCGGAGGATTGAAATGGCTTTTATCGTTATAGAAGGTCTTGATGGTGCCGGCAAGTCAACTCAAGTTGAATTGCTTTCAAAATATTTGCAGTCAGAGGGAAAGAGTGTTGAGTATGTGCATTTCCCGACAGGAGATTCCGAAATTTTTGGCGATATGATTAATCGCTTTCTGCGCGGAGAATTCGGTGGAATAGGAGATGTAAACCCATATTTGGTATCATTGCTTTTCGCTGGCGACCGCTACAATATGGCACCTAAGATAAACTCATGGCTTGCCGAAGGCAAATTCGTGATAAACGACAGGTATGTGTATTCAAATATCGGTTTCCAGTGCGCTAAAATCGCTGACGAAAGCGAAAAAAAGAGACTTTTCGACTGGATTTTCAACCTTGAGTTCAACTATTTCAAGATTCCGCGTCCCGACTTGAATATTTTCCTTGATGTGCCGTTCTCGTTTACCGAGAAACGACTGGCCGAAAACAGAACCGGAAAGGATCGCGACTACCTGAATGGCAAAACCGACATACACGAGGCTGACCTGAATTTCCAGAAAAAAGTTCGCGAAACCTACATTAAGGCCGCCGAAACCGACAGTCGTCTTGTGCGCATCGATTGTTCGTGCAATGGCGAGATGCTTTCTGCCGAAAAAATATCGGAAAAGATTGTCAATGAATTGAGAATGAATAATTTTGTAAAATAAATAAAGTTAATATTATGAAATTGATAAGAACCTTGTTTAGATGGATAGTGGGAGCCACATTTATTTTTTCTGGCTTCGTGAAGGTTATCGACCCGCTAGGATACGGATACAAGATAGCTGATTATTTGGAGGCTATGAATTTGTCGTCGATAGAAGCTGCGGCTCTGCCACTTGCTGTGATTTTTGCCGTGTTGGAACTTGTAATAGGTTTTTCGCTGTTCTTCAATCAGTTGCCAAAACTTGGTGCATTGGGAGCTTTGCTGATGATGGTGTTCTTCACGCCGTTGACTCTTTGGTTGGCAATTGCAAATCCAGTGTCGGACTGCGGATGCTTTGGCGATGCGCTGGTAATCACCAACTGGCAGACATTCTTCAAGAACTTGGTTTTGCTTGCAATGGCAATTCTACTTTTTGCTCAGCGTAAAAAGTTTAAACCTGCATATTTCCCTGCAGTCCAGTGGATAATAATGTTCGTTGTTGGCTTTGCTTCGCTTGGCTTGTCAATATATTGCCTGAAGACTTTGCCTATTATAGATTTCCGTCCGTATCACATAGGTGCCAATATAGCCGAAGGAATGATTATTCCTGAAGATGCGCCAAAGCCGGTAATCGAAAGCGTATTTACATACGAGAAGGACGGCAAGCAGCAGGATTTTGGAATTGATAATCTGCCAGATTCTACATGGAAGTTCGTTGATGCAAAGCATAATGTAATTGATGCTGGCTATGTGCCTCCTATTCATGATTTTACAATGACAAAGCCAGAACAGGAGAGCGCTGGAGTAGGAGTTGACCTTGATGGTGTCGAGCTTGTATACAAAAACGAAGACGGTGAGCAAATGTATGCCGATGTGTCATCAATTCCTGATGCTTCGTGGAAGTTTGACAAGTACATTTGCGAGGAGTGCGAAGATGATATTGATGTGTCGAAGATAAGGATAACATATAGCGATGCCGATGGCGAGCTGGTTGAACTTGGCATTGATGAAGCACCCGAAGGCCTTGAATTTGTAGAAGCAGTGTATGCCGATGAGTCTGTCGAGACCGACATTGCTCCGCGTGTGCTTGCCGACGAAAGGTATTCTTTCCTTATGATAGCACTTCGCCTCGAGGACATGGATACAGAACATCTTGCCGAATTCGATTCGATAGCCGAATTTGCTGCCAATAGCAATATGGGGTTCTACTGCATGACTTCTTCAAATGCAGAGGCTATCGAAAACTTCAAGTCAGAGCATCCTGTGAAGTACAATTTTTACAATACCGACCCAATAACTTTGAAGACTATTGTCCGCTCTAACCCTGGCTTGCTGTTAATTCGTAAGGGAACTGTCATTGATAAGTGGCACGACGGCAATCTCCCGAAGATCGAGAACTTGAAGAACGAACTTACAGGCACAATGCTTACTTCGCAGCACAACCAGCGCGACAGACTGCTCTATATCGTCTGGATATTGTCGGCATTATTGGCAATGGCTGTAATTAAGGTAATTTACAATTGGTTAGTGAAGAACAGATATATTAACGATAAAAACGAATTGATATGAGAAAGAAAATTGTTGCAGGAAACTGGAAGATGAATACTCTTGTAAGTCAGGGCAAGGCTTTGGCAGAAGAGTTGAACGCCTTTATGAAGACATACGATATGCCGGCTAACAAGACAGTCATTATCGGAACACCGTTTACCCACCTTTCAACTTGTGTTGCAGCTGTCGATACAAAGAAAATACATGTGTCGGCTCAGAACTGCTCGCAGTTCGAGAAGGGTGCGTATACTGGCGAGGTTGCTGCCAATATGATTAAGGACTTGGGCGTTGAATATACTATTATCGGTCATAGCGAACGCCGTCAGTATTTCGGTGATACCGATGAGGTAATTGCAACCAAGCTTGCACAGTGCTATGCAAACGGACTTTCGCCTATACTTTGCTGTGGCGAAAAGCTGGAAGAACGCGAAGCAGGAAAGCATTTCGAAGTTATTGAGTCGCAGTTGCGCAATGCCTTGAAGGATGTTTCGGCAGAAAACTTCAAGAATACAATCGTGGCATACGAACCTGTGTGGGCAATTGGTACAGGAAAGACCGCAACTCCCGACCAGGCAGAGGAAATACATGCTTTTATCCGTGGCTTGATTGCAAAGCTTTACAATGCTCAGATTGCCGATGATACAACTATCCTTTACGGCGGAAGCGTAAACGCAGGCAATGCAGCCAATCTGTTTGCACAGCCCGACATCGACGGTGGACTAGTTGGTGGCGCATCGCTCAAGGCAAACGATTTCATCAGCATAATAAAGGCTATTTAATTTATATCAGATGGGAGGAGTTTTTGCTCCTTCCATCGGTTTTTCAATTGATTGTACGACAAAGACAAAAAAGAAGCAAAGATGAACTATTTGGAACTTTCAATCGATATACCTCGAAGTAATCCCGACCTTTCGGACATACTTGTGGCTTTTCTTGCCGAACAGAATTTCGACAGTTTTAGCGAGGAAAACGGAAAACTTCTTGCATACGTGGAAGAAGAAAAATACAGCAAGTCCGATGTTGACGAGATACTTGCACAGTTTGGCGTTTCGGCAGTAGAAAAGATTATTCCTCAGGAAAACTGGAATCGTCAGTGGGAAGAAAACTTTTCGCCGATAGTAGTAGATGACAATCTTGCAATAAAGGCTCCGTTTCATACCGAAACCTTCGACACGAAGCATACGATTGTAATCGAACCAAAGATGTCGTTTGGAACAGGACATCATGCTACAACATCGATGATGTGCCGACTGATAGCCGAACTTGACCTTAGAGGCAAAGTAGGTCTTGATATGGGATGCGGAACAGGAATATTGGCGATTTATGCTTCAATTCTCGGCGCATCGAAGATATATGCCATCGACATTGACCAGTGGGCATTCGAGAATACCGAAGAGAATGCTGTGCGTAACGGAGTTTCAAACATAGTTGCTTCGCGTGGCGATGTGGAGGATATTCCAGAAGTAGAATACGAATTTGTCTTTGCAAACATTAATCTCAACATACTGAAAAAGCAGATTCCAACTTACGCCCGACTTATGAAAAAGGGTGCGGTATTGCTGTTGAGTGGCTTCTTCTTGGCCGAAATAGACCAAATAAAGGATGTTTGTTCATCGTGCGGACTTTCGTTTGTAAAGTGCATCTCGGAGGATGAATGGACTGCTTGTGTTTTCGAAAAATAAAATGATAAAATGAAAAGAATATTCTCCATACTGGTGTTTTGCATAGTTTCATTTTCAACATTTGCCCAGTTTACGTTGGAACCGAGCAAGTTTGGAAAGGAGTTTGCCCAGCAGCTATCGTTTACAGGCGACATCAGGAAGGACGGGGCAAGTATGCAGAAGGAGTTTCTTGCCTTCTGGCAGTCGGATACCTTGACATCGTCGCAACGCGACAATTTCATAAGGACAATAAACAAATTGCAGTCGAAAGGCTGCAAGCCTTATCCCGATTTCGTACGTTACACCGATGTGCTTATGATGTTTAAGCGTAGGGGATACGACTATGGCCAGTTTGAACTGTTTGATAAGAAGGTGGTCGCAATGGTTGATGCGGGAAGACAGGTGCGTGTTAACGAATTGTCGGAATTTTTACAGAATTTCAATGTGTTTCTAAGTAAGCGCATTGTTGCCAACAATACTAGAACAAAATGGACTGTAAACAAGCTCGATTTTTTGATTACATACGAAAACGAAAAGTTTCTGATAAAGCTTGACAATATCGACCTGATTGGGTATCAGGACAAGGATAGTCTTAAATTGTATTCAACAAGCGGTATTCTTAACCCTATTGCAAAGACATGGGTAGGTAAAGGTGGCGTACTTGGTTGGGAGCGTGTCGGTTATCCGCTCGACAGCATGAGTGTTGATCTTAACAAGTACAACATCAACATGACCGATATAATGATTAAGGCGGACAGTGTTGTATTCCACAACAAGTATTATTTCACGCAGGACCTAATGGGTGACCTTCTTGACAAGGCACAGAATGGAGATAAGCCTTACAAGTCGACATATCCGCGATTTACGAGCTATTCGCAGGATTTTGACATAAAGAACATACTGAAGGATGTGGATTACCGCGGTGGACTTTCGGTGCGCGGACGAAATTTTATCGGTAGTGGCGTCGACGACAACAAGGCAGAAATAAGGATAGTTAAGAACGATAGTGTTTCTTTTAGTGCCTATGCCAGTGCTTTTGTTTTCGATCCGGATAAAATTGCCGCCGATAACTGCGAAGTCGTATTTAGGCTTGCACAAGATTCCATATATCATCCGTCTGTTAGTATCAGATACACGCTGGTAAAGAGAAAGTTTGAGAAGGAGACCGAACCGCAGAAAACAGGAAGAAACAAAAAGCAGGAAAAGCAGTACGAATATGTAGAGAATGGATTCCTCGAGGTGATAAGGATGAAGGAGGGACTTTCGAATATAAATTTTGTTGATACATATCATCAGCTTTCGATGGACTTCACTTCGTTGAAATGGGTAGTTGACAAGCCTATAATTGATATCGCTACAATAAATACTCAGGGAACTCCGAGCGAGGTTCTGTTCGAGTCTGCCGATTATTATTCGTACGAAAAGTATAGGGCATTGAAAAAGCAAGATGCCCGCAATCCTCTCGAAGTGATTGCTTCGGTAGTAAGTTATGTCGGCGGTTATCCTGAATTTACGCTTGCCGATGTTGTGAACTATATGAAAGTTGACCGCGACCAGGCTTTGCAGCTTGTGTACACGCTGACATACAAGGGGTATATTTCTTATGATCAGGAAACTGAACGTATAAAGGTGCATGATGAGACTTGGCGATTCTTGGCAGCACACAAGGGCGATGCCGATTATGATGTGATTGTGTTCTACAGCAAGGTGAATTCTGAAGGAGGTGTAAAGGTCGACAAGGATACAAGACAGGTGGTGACAGGTACTGTTGGTAACGAAGTGGTATCAAATGCCAAGTTGAGCCTTTCAAATTTCGAGCTAAAGATGTCTGGCGTTCCAAGTGTACATCTTTCCGATTCTCAAAGCGTAACTGTGTATCCGAAAAATGGCAACCTTGTAATACAGAAGAACAGGAACTTTATGTTTGATGGTTTGCTTAGGGCTGGTCAGTTCTATATGTACGGCAAGGGATTCCATTTCGATTATGGATTGTTCAAGATTGAGGTTCCGAATTGCGATTCGATGAAGATGGTTGCCATGACTACTCCTGATATGAATTTCCTGGATTCGAACGGAGAGCCTAAGCCTGCCATTGTTCGCAACATGATTGAGGGCCTTTCTGGCGAATTCTATATTGATTATCCGAATAATAAGTCTGGTTTTGCGGACTACGATGAATATCCTAAATTGGTTTCAACCAAGGATTCGTATGTATATTATGATAGAAAAGATATATATAGCGGAATATACGACAGGGAAAAATTCTATTTCAAAGTCGACCCGTTTGTCCTCGACAGTATCGAAGGCTTTAATAAAGAAAATATACATTTTGATGGAGTGCTTGTAAGTGGAGGTATATTGCCCGACCTTAAGGAAACTCTTGTCGTGCGCAAGAGCGACTGGTCGCTCGGCTTTGAGTATAAGACACCGTCATCGGGAGTGCCGATATACAATGGAAAAGCGACATTCAAGAATGTTATCGACTTTAGCAACAAGGGTTTGCGTGGTGATGGAACAATTTCATACATGAATACGACTTTCAGCGATGCATACGTAACTTTGTTCCCCGACGATATGGAATGTCATTCCAAAAAAATGCTGATGGAAGCTCGAAAGTCGCCTGTTCAGTTCCCGAAGGTCGAAGGTGTTGAGAATACATTGCATTGGGAAGTAAGCAAGGATAAGTTCCATGTAGATAAGGATACAAGCAACTTTGTGATGTACGACGGCAAGGCACATCTCGACGGTAACCTAGTTATTCAGTCGAATGGCTTGCACGGCAATGGAACTACATTTATTGATAAGGCGTTCCTAGTGTCGGATAATTTCGTGTATAACAAGGAGACTTTTGATGCCGATACAGCCGACTTCAACATTTATAACAATAATATTGCAGATATTGACTTTTCTGGAGAACGGCAGAAATCACATATTGATTTTGTGAATAGGCTTGGTGATTTTACATCAAACGATACATTGGCAGAACAGGATTTCCGCAAGAACAAGTATAAGTGTATTTCCGACAGGACTATCTGGAATATGGACAAGGATGAACTTTCGTTCTCTACAAGGCAGGATGTGCTTGATGAAATCAAGAATATAGATCCAGAAACCGAGTGGGAAAAATGGGAGTCTGCATTCTTGAGCAGTTCAAAATTCATGTCGTATATGCCTGGGCAGGACAATTTGTCGTTCCATGCACCCGAGGCAGTTTACAATTACCGCAAGAATATAATTAGAGCCAAGGGAGTAGGAGTTGTCCGTGTCGCCGATGCAGCAATATTCCCGTCTCAAGATTTGATAATCAGAGAGAACGCTGCAATGGACTCTCTGAATAATGCAAAGATTACGGCAAACGTTACAAATGAGCACTATAAATTTTATAATGCTATGGTTAAGATAAACGGAAGGCGTGATTATACTGCTGATGCTTTATATGATTATATAAACGATACAAAGTCACCTCAGACTATACATTTTTCTGATATAGGCGTTGTTGACGGAGAAACACGGGCACACGGCGAAATTGCCGAGCCAGACAATTTCTTGTTGACGCGTTATTTTGCATATCAGGGCAGAGTAAATGTATATGCGGGCAAGGATACATTGGAATACGATGGTGGAGCAAAACCGATTTATAATTGCGATACATCGATGCAATGGTTTAAGTTCAAGTCGTTTGTAAGTTCAGAGGATGCATACATACCTATTGCTAAAGATTTGAAGTCAATTAACAATATTCCTCTAAGAGCATCTGTATTATATGGCAACAATAAGATTTATCCGGCATTCCTTATAAAGCGGAGCGCCGCTGCTGACGAGACTATTTTCAATGCAAGCGGTTACATACACTACGCTGTTGATTCGGGCAAGTACGAGATTGCTCCAATCGAAAAGTTGTACGAGCCTAACCTGCCAGGCAACTATATGTCGATTGATGCCAGCACATGCAATATAAATGGTGAAGGACATTTCGCCTTTAGCAAGAATTTTGATGCCAAGGTATTCAATCTGAATTCATACGGAACGTTCAACTATAATGTGGAAACCGATACTACGGTGTTCAATACTACAATGTTTATCAATATGCCAATGCCTAATGCGGCTTACGAACACTTGGCTAAGGTATTGACGGCGGCAAGTTCGGATCCTGTTGATGAAAATGACGAGGATTATCATGTGGCGTTGAAGCAGTTCCTCGATACTGCCGAGTACAACAAATATATGACTAGTGTAAGTTTCGGCAACTACAACAAGATACCAAAGATGTTGACCGAGGATAAGGTCGTTATCACTGGTGTAAAGTTTGTCTACGACCGCAAGTCGCAGAAAAGAGGTTTGGTGTATGGCGGTCCTATAGGTATTGTAAGTTTCGGTAAGCATCGCGTATTGCGAAATGTTTATGGATATATTAGGATAACTAAGGCTCGAAGCTCAGCATCAGAGGTTTTCGAGATGCTTATTACTGTTGACAATGATAAGTTCTTCTATTTCAATACGGATGGTAAGTATGTCAAGACTTATTCGGAGGAAGGAGACGGAGTAAATAAGTATCGGTCAATAATAGCCGAGTAGAAAGAGAAATATACCGACAATTATAATGTAGTACTTGAAGGAAATACAGATAAGAATGCTTTCTTGAAGGATATGGACAGGAAGTTCCAAAATAGGGAAAGTGAATATTAGGATTATAGTGTACATATTGCTGATGCTGTCGCTTGCGTTGTTGAGTGGTTGCTGGACGTTCCAGAGGGATGTTAGTCCATCATCTACAGCGTCGAGGTCATCGGCAACCGACTTTTCGTCAATGTACAATCCTGGGGCTTCTGTTGTAAATCCGCAGATAAAGGCGTATGTGGCTTCTGATACCGAAGCCGATGTATTTTTCCGCATAAGGACGCAGGAACTAAAAAATGCTCTTGCCAATCCGTTGGAAAAGGAAATAAACATATATGTCAAGTATTATCTGCGTAGCTCAAGCGATTTCCAACTTGCCGATACGTCTTCAATGCGTTATACATTTGATGTTTCTACCGGAGATTATATGTATGGGCGTTTCAAGGTTTCTTTGGCAGATAAAACTTCGTACAAGCTTGTTGTTGATTTTGTGAATATGCGTTACGATATTCGTAAGCGTTTGATTTGTGATTTAAAGAATACTCCGGTTTTCAACGACGACAAGTTCATCGCAAAAACAACTTCAGACGAGTTCTTGTATAACAATGTAGTGCCAGTGGGTAGGCCTTTGGTCTTGTATAGAGGTGCCGATTGCGGGACAACCGTCGATGTGGAGTTTTATGGCGAAAAGAAATATGTATCGCTTCCTCCGTATCTGAGTTCTCCTGTTAAGTCTCCTAATGTTCCCGATTCAATTTTCCGCTATACTTTTGGCGACACATTGCATATCGACAAGGCTGGATTTTACGCAATAGGTTCGACTCCGAAGAATGAGAAATTTGGTATAGTATCAGTCGAAAATCTGTCGTACCCTACGATAACAAAGGTGTCGGATATGTTGGAACCAATGAAGTTGATATGTACCGACAAGGAATTTGCTAAGGTTGATTCATCGGCAAACCAGAAGAAGTCTATTGATGCATTTTGGTTAGGGTTGTCGAGGAACGAGAAAAATGCCAAGGAGCAGATTCGAGTATTTTATAGCCGGGTTGCGTTAGCAAATATGTTTTTTTCCAGTAGGGTGGAGGGATGGCAAACCGATCGAGGCATGATATACGTAATGCTTGGGCCTCCTACTGTGGTTAATATTACTCCTACTAGTGAGGAGTGGGTATATGGCGAGAATAATGGTATGTTATTTACATTCGAAAATATTTCTGGACTTCGCAACGACTTTTCGCTGTTGAGGTCTAGTGCATATCAGTCAGTTTGGTCGCAGGTCTTGACGACTTGGCGGTCGGGGAAAATATTTACAGTTTCAAAGTTGAACAATGAGTGAATTTATTTTTGGAATAAGACCTGTGCTCGAAGCAATTAGGGCAGGGCAGGAGATTGACAAGGTGCTGGTAAGGCAGAATATGACTGGCGACCTGTCGGTGGAACTTATGACAGAACTGAGACGCAACAAGCTGAACATACAGTATGTTCCAGCCGAAAAACTTGATAAGATTACCAATAGGAATCATCAGGGTGTTGTCGCATATATTTCGCCTGTTGCATATCAAAGCCTCGAGCAAGTGGTAATGAAGACATTTGATGATGGCGTTACGCCTGTTGTTGTAGTGTTGGATGGAATTACCGATGTGCGTAACTTTGGCGCCATAGCACGTACATGCGAGTGTGCAGGGGTTACTGCAATTGTCATTCCCGAGACAAACTCAGCGAGAATTACGGAAGATGCAATAAAAACTTCGGCTGGTGCATTGTACAATATTCCTGTATGCCGTGAGAAAAATCTTGTCGATACAGTATTGTTCCTGCAACAAAGCGGATTTCGCGTTTATGCAGCTACAGAAAAGACAGAAAACATCATTTACGATGAGGATCTTTCGGGGCCAGTGGCAATAGTGATGGGTTCGGAAGATGTTGGAGTGTCTAAAACATTGATGAAGCGTGTCGACAAGCTGGTTAAGATTCCGATGCGAGGCAAGACAGAGTCGCTAAATGTGTCGGTTTCTACGGCTTTGGTAGTGTACGAAGTTGTGCGTCAACAATATATGGAGAAAAAATAAGGTTAATTTATAGAACTAAAAAGGATAATATATGCAAAAGGTTATTAAGTCGGCGTTGATATCGGTTTTCGATAAGCACGATTTGGATTTGGTTGTAAAAAATTTGAGCAACTACGGAGTTAAGATTTATTCCACTGGCGGAACCTATGATTTTATTTCGTCTATGGATGTTGATGTTACCAAGGTCGAGGACATTACTGGATATCCATCAATTCTCGATGGCAGGGTAAAGACTTTGCACCCAAAGATTTTCGGTGGAATTCTTGCTATTCGCGAAGAGGAAAGCCATTTGGAGCAGATGCAAAAGTATGAAATACCAGAGATTGACTTGGTTATTGTTGATTTGTATCCGTTTGAGCAAACGGTAAAGTCGAATGCATCGGAGAGTGACATAATCGAAAAGATTGACATAGGTGGTATTTCGTTGATTAGAGCTGCTGCAAAGAATTACAAGGATGTGCTGATAATTTCGCACAAAGACCAGTATCAGGAACTTTGCAACATTATTGAGGAAAATGGATGTTCAACCGACTTGGAAACACGTCGCAGATTTGCTCGTGAAGCATTTGGCATCAGTTCCAATTACGATTCAGCAATTTTCAATTGGTTCGACAATGATTCGATGTCGCAACTTAAGTTGTCGCAGCGCGAATATATGCCATTGCGTTATGGTGAGAATCCGCATCAGGAAGCAAAGTTCTTCGGCAATTTCGATGAGATGTTTACCAAGTTGCACGGCAAGGAAGTTAGCTACAACAATATACTTGACATTGATGCTGGCATTAACCTTATCAGGGAATTTGAGGATACAACTGTTGCTATTCTCAAGCACAACAATGCCTGTGGCGTGGCTTCCCGCAGCACTTTGCTTAGGGCATGGAAGGATGCACTCGCTTGCGACCCTGTTTCGGCATACGGCGGCATCATTGTTACCAATCGTCCTGTTGACCGTGAGGTTGCAATGGAAATAAACAAGATTTTCTTCGAGGTTATAATTGCTCCTGACTTTACTAAGGAGGCTCTCGAGGTGCTTGAACAGAAGAAAAACCGCATAATTCTTGTGCAGAAGCATAACAATGTGTCGAAACATGTGTTGCGCACGGCAATAAATGGTGTTCTGGTTCAGGAACGCGATACTCGCATCGAGGGAATGGACGACTTGAAGTATGTTACCAATGAAAAGCCGACTTCTGCGCAGATTGAGGACTTGTTCTTTGCAAACAAGTTGGTGAAGAGTACCAAGTCTAATGCAATAGTGCTTGTGAAGAATGCCCAGCTTCTGGCAAGCGGTACTGGCCAGACTTCGCGCGTAGATGCTTTGAAGCAGGCTATTGAAAAGGCAAAAGGTTTTGGTTTCGACCTCAATGGTGCAGTTATGGCTTCGGATGCATTCTTCCCATTTGCCGATTCTATCGAAATAGCATACAAGGAAGGTATTTCTGCTGTAATTCAGCCTGGTGGTTCGATTCGCGACGAGGATACAATAAATTTCTGCAACGAAAACAAGATTCCTATGGTATTTACAGGAATCAGGCATTTCAGACATTAGAATGATTTGGTCATTCCACAACCTTTAGCTCACGAAGCTTGCGAGTAAAACTGAACGAACAGCATAAGGTACGTTGCTTGTGAGTTCGTTTGTGCGGAACGCTGCTTGCAGCCTCGCGAAGCAATCTCAACAATTAGAAGTTGCGTACAAGTTTTGCAAATAAAAAATAAGCAAGCCAATCGGCTTGCTTATTTTTTGTATCCAATCGGGATTAGAAATTCGGTTTGTGGTCGTAGTTGCGGTAGAAGTCTTCTATAATCTTTACTGCTTCTTCCGGGGTGTCTACGATGTTGTAGATTTCGAGGTCCTTTTCGGAGATGTTATGTTCCTGTTCAAGTACACAGGTCTTTACCCATTCGAAAAGTCCAGTCCAGTATTTCGAACCATAGAGGATAATCGGGAACTTGGCGATTTTCTTAGTTTGTATCAATGTGATAGCTTCAAAAAGTTCGTCAAATGTTCCGAATCCGCCTGGGAAAATGATGAATCCCTGAGCATAGCGCATGAACATGGTCTTGCGGGTGAAGAAGTAGTCGAAAGTAACGAGCTTGTCGGTGTCGATGTACTTGTTTGCAGCCTGTTCGAATTCGAGTACAATGTTGCAACCTGCCGATGTGCCGCCACCACGCTGTGCACCGCGGTTTCCTGCTTCCATTATGCCAGGTCCGCCACCGGTAATGATACCATAACCTTTCTTAACCAACTGGCATGCTGTTTCTTCTGCGTTAATGTAATAAGGATTGTCTTCTTTTGTACGTGCCGAACCGAATATTGCAACGCACGGTCCTAATTTTGCGTAGTGGTCGAAACCGTTTACTAGTTCGCCCATTACCTTGAACATGCTCCATGAATCGAGGGACTTTATTTCAGTGTCCCATTTCTTCTGCATTCTGTTTTTTTCGTCTGCTGTCATAATCGTTATGTTTTAATTTAATAATTCAATGATTTAAAGATTTAATAATTCAATGATTTAAAGTTTGATAATTCGATGATTTGATTATTTAAAAATTAATGTGGGTGTTCCATCGTAGGGTTCGGTTTCAAACCAAATCCTACGAACACCACATTATCAATTGTCCATTGTCCATTATTAATTATTATAAGTTTCCAATTAGTTCTTCCAATTCCTTTTTGAAGGCTTCTGCCGACTGATACCTGTCGTTCAATGCCTTGAGTACCATAATTTTTTGAGCATTGTCGCTAATGGCGCCAGGCACAAATGGTAGAGGTCGTATTGTTGCTTTTTCTATTATCGCGTGAGCTTCATCGCTAATGCGGTAGTGCTGTTCTATCTTGCCGAACACTTGCTGTCGTTTTACGATTGGCTTGTCGGCTGGGAAAACGGGTTCCCTTGCCAATGTTTCGTACATTATCAGTCCCATGCTGTAAATATCGCTGTAGTCGCCAACTAAATCCTCGAAGCCAATGAGTTGTTCCGGACTTTGGTAACGAGTGTCGTACACACGGCGGATAAGTGGCATGTTCTTGAATCCCAGCTTGATGCTTTCGATGCTTAAAATCTTTGCTGTAGGGTGCATGAAGTCGAATTCTTCGCATTCGTCCCATTGCACGATGATGTTTTCGGGAGTTAAGTTTCCGTGGCAAAGTTTCAGCTTGTGTAGGTACGACAATGTATCGAGGCAGTTTGCAATTATGCGCAGGAAGAAAATGTCGTTGCGATAATCCATGAATTTTGGGTCGTATATCAGTTCCTTCAAAGTGCGTCCCGATACGAATTCGCATACGAGGTATATGTCGCTTCCATCGAAAATCATGTCATCGATGCTTACAAGTCCTTCATTTTTAACTTCGTTGCATACGGTTGCGAAGAACTTGAACCGTTGCGCATCGTTTCCAAACAATGCCGTGGATATTTTTTTCAGCATTACTTTCTCCTTTGTGTCGGCGTTTGCTCCGACATACAGGGTTGCGTAGCCCGAACGACTTATTATTGTGTCTTGTGCTTCGGGGAAGTATATGTATTTGGCTTTACTGCCATCTAGAATCTTAGGTGTCATCGGCTTATTTGTTGAATTCTTCTATTGCACGGCGTTCCCAGTCGTTGGTGAATGTGTTTTGTCCGTATCCTGATGATGCATTGTCAACGGAATTGTATGTATCTGAAATTCCGTACGATGAAGATTTGCTTCGTGATAGGTAGCGTGTCCAGTTGAAGGTGTGAATTTCTCCTTGCTTGTTGGAATGCAGCAGTTCGTATTCGTGGCCTTCCATGCTTGGATTGTAGAAGACGAACTTGCAGTTGTTATCCTCGCCAAGTCGGTAGTATTGCCATATTTCGTATGGGTATGCTCCTGGTTCTATTGGCGACTGGAAAATATGGTTAGGAACACCGTATTGCAGGTAAATTACGCCTCTGTCGGTCTCGAAACCATGGCGGATTGTGGTAGCGTAGTTTTTCTCAACTTTCTCGACCTGCAATTTGTATTGGTACCATTCGCTTTCGGGGTTCACATAGTTGCGTTTAACCCAAAATTCAACGAAATACTTTTGTAATGTTGCCAAATCTGCAGTGCGAAGCTGGTTGTCGATGAATGGACGCTCGTAAACACTGGCAATCGGGCGCATCGACTTTATGTAATAAACAAGCGAGTCGCGCGAGTTCATGTTGCCTGCAAATGTATTGTTGAGGTCGAACTGGCGTGCCCGTGCCGCGTATTCCTCGTTGCTGAATGTGCTCTTGTTCTGCCTCTGGAAAAAGTATACGCTCTTTGTTACCGGTTCGTTGTTTCTGTTGACTATTTCGACCACAAGGTTGTAATTGCCACTGGGAAGTTTCTCGATGTTCAGTTCTCCTATAAACGGGATGACTTCGGCTGGTTTCATCTTCTTGAAACGGCTACATTGTGGCATTTCTTTGCCCGACTGGTAGTCGTCAATGTGATATTTTAGCATAAAGTCGTCGTTGAGTGCCTTGTCGGTGTTGTATGCCTCGATGTAGAACTTCAGTGAATTCATATTTTCGGGGAAGAAATTTGCAACATACGGAACTAGGTCGTATCCGCTCTTGGTAATCGACGACTCGCTGGACGCCTTTGTGTAGCTTTCGACAAGTTCGATGTCGCTGAATTTCACTTCGTCGCCGAAATCCATTACGATTGTGTCGGAGAAGCAGTATGGCGGCTTGTCGCTGTTGATGTCGCGTATGCTTATGTCGAAAGTGTATGTGCCGTTTGGAAGGTTTACGCGTTGTGCATCAATAAAGTTAGGGATGGGGGCAGTTGTGTCGGTAATTTCTGGTCCGTGCAGGACATATTTCTTGAAATTTGCAATAGAATCGCCGACTTTGAAAATCATTACAACTTCTATCTCCGATTGGAATTTTCCGTTACCGATTTCTTTCAAGATAGTCGAATAGCCTATTGTACTCATGTATGTTTCAATGTATTGACCTTGCGGCGAATTGAATTTAGTGTACATGAAATAAACTTCAAGTCCAGCAAAAGATTTAGCCGCAAATATCAAGCTTAATATTGCAATGACTAGTATTTTCTTCATAAGAATATCTTGTGTTCAAAATAAAAACGCAAGATAATAAAATTTATGATACGCGAAGAAAAAAGTTTTTGGAATCGTTGACGATTTTGCCTTTCTGCCTTTTGGCTCATTGTTTTTGGCGTGGAGGCTCAAAGTCTCGAAGACCATAAGTTTAGCCTTTTAGCCTTTCAGCCTTTTTCGCCCATTGTTCATTGTCCATTATACACTGGTCTTATCGTCTGTCCTAGCATCCTGTAATAGCTGGTTTCGTAGCACGATTGTGGTTCAAGAATAAATCCCCAAGCATATTCTACATCTTCTGAATACAAGGAACTTACCCAGTAGAAACCACTTTCGCCGTTGCTCAATAGACCTTCGCCATCGCGACCACCAGCCATAGGCAAGAAGATACTGTTTCCATTAGGACCTGTAAAGCGGTAACCTGTTACTCCATTCTGAGTTATGTATTGCTTGTTGCAGTTGTCGTACAATTCGGCGAAATTCTCTCTTGTTGGTATTCTCCATGCCGAGCCAAGCATTGCTGTTGCTGCATCATTGTCAGTTTCCAAACTGGTCAATCCATCCGAATCCGTGTATTTCACAAGCGAACTGTCTTTGTAGAATTCGTATGTATCCCAGCTGTATGCCTGTTTTTCTGCGACTTCGCCCCAAGCATAGTATTTGCCTGTTCTTTCCGGTGCGCTTGCTCCTAGGTTGCAGTTCGCCCACTTTAGTCCGCTAGGCAGACCAAGGTCAACATAATTGAACGACGATACCATATCTATGGATGTGGTCATAGGTTCGTTATCGAGGATAAAGATTTCCGATTCACCATGAAACGCTATACCACCGATAATCGCATCCACCAGTACGCGGAAAGGTTTCCCCTGTACGGCATACAACTTATCGCTGTGGCCATAGTCGTACATATATAAGTCTGATATGTCGTCAGCAGCTACGAACCTACCGTTGTACACCGTAGTGTCGTCCTCGTACGCAACGGAAATCTCTGCGTCAAACTCGGTGACTTGACTTTTGCTTACAATACCATCAGCGATATATTTTTTCGTCAATTCTATATTCAGTGTTGCCAACGGATTAATCATAACCGCTTCCTTGTGGCACGAAGCCATTGACAGCATTAGAACTATCGCGACAAACAAAGTCGCATGCACTTTCGAAAATCTCATAACCATATATCTATTAATTGTTTGCATAAATTTACTCCTTTACAACCTTACTTACCGCCGGCAGACTGCTTTCCTCGCCGTAAATCCTCAGAATATACACTCCATCCACAAGTCCTTCCATATCGAATTCCGCTTCGTAGCCGTTCACTTCCTTGCTCATAACAAGTTGTCCTGTAACGGAATAGAACTCCACTGCCGAGATGAAACCGTCTGAATTGATATTGAGCAGGCTCTTTGTCGGATTGGGACCGATGTCATATACTGGTTCGGCAAGGACACGAAGGCGAATGTCGAAAATGGTATCGCAGTCGTTTTCGGACAACACGCTAAAACTATAGTTGCCAGTAGAGTAGAATGTGTGGTCGCCAACGGTGACAAAATTTGGCACAACGGTGTCGATGGTTTGTGTTATTTCGCACTTGACGAAGTCGGCAATGAAAGTGCTGTCGCTTGTGACCTCTATCGAACGTGGATTGTCAAAGTTTCCATCTTCCCACGAATCAAATAGATAACCTTGGTTTGGCATTGCGATAAGTGTGATTTCTGATCCTTCATCGTATGTACCGCCGCCCGAAACAGTGCCGTATACGTCGTTGTTTGAAAGAACGGTAATGGTATATTGCTGTGCTTGTAAGTTGTAGAAATCCATAACATTGAAACGCTTTGATTGCATTACACGACCTTGTGTATGATTCTCGATCCATACTACGACCTTGCACTTGCTCATGTCGTATTCATCGCTGACATCAATTGTTATATTAGTTGAAAATCTGTTGTTTTCATCGAAAATCGCTTCTGTTCCGTTTTCATCCGGATATAAAACCCGTACAAGGTTGTTGATTTTTCCTGCCACGCTCCAATCGTAATCAATATCTTCGGCAAGTGCCGCCATTACGACAATCTGGTCATCCCCAAAGTATTCCGAATGTTTTTCGGCAGTAACATTCAGTGAAAATGTCCTGCCATTAAATTCTGTTTGTTCTAATTCTGCAGTAAGACTATATATGGATTTGATAGCCTTTACATTGTTATAGTAACCAATGTATGTCTCTTGCATTTCATCTACATTTGTATTTGTACCTGACATTCCTAAATACCCATCAAAAACTACCGATGGTGTACCATCAAACCCATAGCTCTGACCTAATATATCATCTTTTTCTGCCCAATAATAGAAACGATTCATTGACTCTGTATATCCGTATGTATCACTGACATGATGATCTATGACTATGATGTTCAGAGAGTCCGCCGCTTCCATATTGTCAAGAGCAGCAGCTGCATACGGCGAATAGCCACAATTTTTATATGCGAACAATTCGACAAGTACATTTCGCCTTTCAATGCCACCATCAATATCAATTTGTATAAAATTCGCCACAAAAGTTGAGTCGCTTGTAACCGTTATTGTCCGTGGATTTTCGGCATTGCCATCGTTCCACGAAACAAAGCGGTAGCCATCGTTTGGCATTGCAGCAATCTCAAAAACTGCACCTTCCTCGAATGTCCCTCCCTCCGATACCATGCCGTATGCATCGTTGTTTGAAAGGACTATAATGGTGTATGTGTGGATTTCTTCAAAGGTCGCTGCAATCGTGTGATTTTCTATAACATCCACAAATGTGTAAGTACCATCAACGAGTTGGTCGGTAACATTTTCGGTTTCGTCAACCATTACGCTTGCAATGCGATAACCATCGTTGGGAGTGATTGTGAATGTTACACTTTCGCCAATATCCACCAGTACTTCACCATTGGGAGAAATCGTTCCTCCTTCGCCTGCAGTTGCTATAATAGTATCGGGAGCCTCTTTTATTTCAATGTCATCTATTTCCCAACCATAACCCATTTGCACGACATGTGCATCAGAATTAATAAGAAAACGAATTTTAACATTTCCTTCTCCAGCTGCCTCACGAATGCCTGTTCTTATTTCATATTCTCCGTATGTGTTGTCTTCTACTTCCTCGTTTACAATATGGTCAGTCCATGTTTGTCCGCCATCTGTCGAAACTCTTATAGATGTTTCTACGCCGGTAAGCTGTTTAAAAATTTGCCGGAATGTAATTTGTGGTTGTGCCGCTTCACTAAGGTCAATCCAACTGAATTCAATCCAAGAACTTTCAGCCACCTGCCCAGGTCCTCCAAAATCGGTCAATTGGCTTATTAAATCCACCATAGCCCAGTGGTAAGGAGTATTACTTAATGTATCACCATTGAAGACAAAAGGTTTTATATAAGCATTATCTCCAGAAATAAGTCCTGAAGGATAAGTCTCTGGCGTTAAAATCTGCCACTGCACATTTCCATCCTGCTGGTCGTTTCCTAAAGTCCACGTTTCATCGCCCTCGAAGTCGCATGACCAGTAGTAGGGAACCTCTCGAATAATAGAGAATTGTGTCCAAAATTCGGTATTCATGTAAATTCCCCCTGTTCCTCTCGGCACCCAAACTGTTGCTCTTGAGTATTGTACTTCGTCGAAGCTATTTTCTGACAAGGCAGGAGGTGTGGTGCTAAAAATATTTATTTCAGTTAAATTTTCGGCGCCCCAAAACGCAAGGTCACCAATTGCTGCAACAGAATTGCTGATTGTTACCGATGTTAGACTACGACAACCATAAAAGACCTCGTTAGCAATATTAGTAACTGAATTGGGAATATACACCTTTCTCAATCCCGAACCCATAAAAGCAGCATGACTAATATTTTCAACTGAATTTGGTATTATTGTGCCTTTGCACCCTGCAATCAAAGTATTGGTTTCTGTTTCAATTATTGCATTACAATTGTCGCGTGAGTCGTAAGTAGTGTTGTTGGCGTCAACAATAATTGATTCCAGTGCTACACATTCACTAAATACATAACGATAAATTCCTATGCTTGTAACAGATTCCGGTATTGTTATTTCTGTTAAATTTATACAATTAGAAAAAGCTCCGTTTGCAATGGTTGTTACCGAATTGGGGATTGTGATTGATTCCAAATCACTGCCGTAGAATGCATCCTCGCCGATGCTTGTGACCGAATTGGGGATAGTTGTATTTTTGCAACCTAAGACCAGTATGTTTGTTTCCGTTTGGATTATCGCATTGCAATTGTCTCGCGAATCGAATGTACTATTGCTTTCTTCAACGGAGATTGAAGTCAGTATGCTGCAACCAGCAAACGCATCTGTGCCAATGTTTGTTACCCCGCTGCCTATTATTATAGTTTCCAGTCCGTTGCAATAAAGAAATGCATAACTGTCAATGCTTGTAACAGAATTAGGAATTGTAACCGACGTAAGTTCAGTACAATCTTCAAATGCATATTCGCCAATGCTAGTGACAGAATTGGGAATTGAAACCGAGGTCAGTTCGCCG
>JAEEGK010010903.1_pt1 | contig 20897 bp, 14 predicted proteins | sample 8958771 | NCBI WGS metagenome assembly JAEEGK01 (sample SAMN16246547, study PRJNA631951) | gut metagenome | biome: gut microbiome; feature: rumen; material: SC-attached | host: Bos | place: Iran: Karaj | collected 2018-10
TTATTTAATAACTGAATAAATAAAAATGGATAATATTGAGTAAAATGTAAAAATATAATATATTTAATTAAATATTTTTCAATTTGAATTTGATTATGAATTAGATAAAAGATAAATATCAAAAATTAGATTATATTATAAAAATAAATAGTAAATATTTATAATTGATTATGAAGAAGAAATCTTAAAAAATGAAATTTAAAATAAAATTAAAACAATAAATTAATTAATTATAGGAGTATCAAATAATATTAAAATTATAATTTTGGAATTTTATTTAAAATTTGAAATTTGACTGAATAAAAAATAGTTTTATAGAATAGGTACACTGATACTTAAATAATAATAATAGTTTATTTAAATTAATTTATTAAATAAGATGAAAATTTATTTTTTAAAAATTATATTAATAATTAGATTTTAAAAAAAACTTTTTAATTTACAAAAAAATATAATTTATTTTATTTATAAATAGGTCTATATAACTCTTCAATTTTTAATAAAATTTCATCATGATCATCATAAATCCATAACATTGCAAGTAAAACAGTAGAATTTTTTCCTTTAATTTTTCTATAATTTTTAATTGCATTGATAATATCATTATGAACATTTTTATTTACATTTCTTATATTTTGAGTTAAAATATCATATGGAGTTTCTAAAATTACTCTATCTTCAATTTGATTAATTTTTTTAATAAAAAAATTAATTGAATTTTTAATATGATCAGTAAAAATTTTTTCTAATTGAATAATTTGATTTTCACTACATTTATTTTGTATTGTTTTTTTTTCAAAAATTAAACTTAAAATTAAATTACTAGCTCTACTATAATTTAAATCTTGAAAATTAATTTTTAAAAGAAATTTAATAATTTCAATTAAATAAAGATCATTTAATCTTGGATGTTCAAAAATTTTCAATAAAAAATAAAAATCACATATATAATAATTATGAGAATGAGTTAATAAATTTAAATAAGAAGTTAAAAATATATCAATTGGAACTGTTTGATGATTATTAAAAAATTTTTCAAAATTTAAAAGAATAAATTCTCTTTTTATTTTATTATTATAATTTTCTAAAAATAAATTTACAGTATTTTTATATAAAGGAGGAGCAAATTTATTTTTAACTTCACCAAATTTTTCTAATAAGAAAAATATTTGACAAATTCCACTTGAGGAAATATTTTCATTTTTATTTTTTACACATTCTTTAATATAAGCTATTATTTTATTTGAAATTTTATCTTCAATTGGATAAAAATAATAAAATGCATTTCCTAAAATTGAACAACTAATTGACATATCTTTAAATTCATTTAAACAAAAATTATAAATAAAATTTTTAAATTCTTGAATAAAAGTTTTTGAATTTATTTTTGTTATTATTGGTAATATTGTAGATATAAACTCATAAATATTTTTTTTATTTTTTCTACTTCTTAATTCAAGAAAAAAATCATTTAAATTATCTTTTATAAAATCATATAAAAAATTAATTAAATTTAATTGTTGATTTTCATGTTTAATAATACAAAAAATAAATGAATCAATACCTTCATTAATAAACCAATTCCAATTAAATTTTATTTCTTTTTTAATATTACTTAATATTTCAATACATTTTAAAACAATTTCAAAATCTTTACTAAATAAACAACTTCCTATTATATCATATCCAATATTTATTCCATCTGGATATTTTAAAAGTAATTCAATTAAAATTTTAAAGTTATTATTAATATCATTTAACCAATTTTTTAATTCATAAAAAGAATTATTAAATCCTTTATTACATAAATTTGTAAAAAATTTCCTATTATTTGATAATAAACCAACTGATTGAATTGGTTTAATTTTTAAATTTTTAGATAATGATAATATAAAAAATTCAAGTGGAGATTCACATTGATTATAATTTTTATTAATATCAATATTTTCAATATCAATTTTTTCATTTGGAATATTTTTTTTATTTTCTTCTTTTTCATTTTGAATTTTTGAGTTATTTGAATTTTCTAAATTAAAATGTCTTAAAAGTTCATTTGTAAATTCATATATACTTATAATAATTTCAAGTAATTTTTTTTTATCTCCACTTATTACTTGTGATATTTCATCATCTTGATATTTTAATCCAAAATAAGATAAATCTTCTTTTATTATACTCCAATTTTTTCTTTTTACTGAATTTGATATATTTTTATCTTTTTCATTTATATTTATCATTTGATTTAAATTATTTAAATAATCAAAATTATGTTTATAAAATTTATTATATGCTTTTTGTAAATTTATTAAAAATATATCAAAATATTTTCCTCCTTTTAATAATTCAAGAGTATTATTTGGAATATAATATTTTCCTGTAATATTTGGAGTAAATTTTTTAAAAGGATTAATTATATTTAAACTTGTAAGCCAAGCATAAAAATCAGGTGAAACTTCCATTTTAATTATTTAAAAAAAATAAATAAAAAATAAATATTTTAAAAATAATTTAAATATTTAAAATTATGTCTCAATTAAAATATTTTTTTATCTTTTCAATTAGTCCTTCAAGAAGAATATTAAATTATTTTTCGTTAAAAAATTCATGTATTTTTACAACTTTTTCAACTTGTTTTATATTTGGATTTTTTTTCATAATGAATTTTATAAACATAAAAGAAAATATTATATTAATAATTTTCAAACATTTATCTTTTTCAATATTAAATTTTATATCTTTTGTTTTTATGGTAAAATCACTTTATCAATTTGATTATAAAAAAGCATATATAGGAAATCTTTCAATAGTTTGGGCATTTATATTTCATATAATATTATTTATAATTAACTTTCTTTTTCAATTAAATTTCTCATCAATTAATCTAAAATTTCTTAATTACAAAAAATTATCAAATTTTATTGAATTTACTTTACCAAATTTTATTTATTTAATTTTTGAATTATTAGTCACTTGGATTTGTTATTCTTATACTAAAAATTTAAGTGATGGAAATGATGCTTTAGTTGATGGTCAAAATTTTGATAGATATATTGAAAATTTAGGAAGCGATAGTCAAAGTAAAGATATGAATAGTGGAGAAAATATAAATGATAATAAAACTCCTAATTATAAAGAAAATGATAGTGTAAGTAATTTTCAAAGTTCAATGTTTTAAAAATTATTGTTTTTTATTGTCATATAATTTATTTTTTTTTTTAAAGAAATAATCTATTTAATATATATTTTATTAAATATTTATTAATTAAAAAATATAATTTAATTAATTTAATTGCTTGTATGAAAATTAAAACATTCTTCATGACATAAATAATTATAAGGAAAAACTAAAACAATTGGAGGATAAAATACTTTATCAATTATACTATATTTAACTAATTTATGACAAATAAAACATTTTTGATTAAATATTTTTGAGTAAAATGAAAGATAATTTATAAAATGAAATATTTCTAATAATACAAATTCAGGAAATAATAATTCTCTTGTTTTAAGAAATATTTCAAATTTTTCAAATAAATAATTTTTTAATTTTTTATATAATAAAAATTTTGAATTAACATTTGATATTTTTTTCATTTTTAAAAAAGGATTTTGATGAAGAGAAAAAATTTCTTTTTTTCCTTTTAGAAACATTTTTTTTTTTGTAATATATTTTTTTTTATTTTCATGATCGATAAATTCATAAATTTCAAAATAGAAACTAATTATAAAAAGATTTCCAATAAAAATTGAAACTTCTATAAATATATTATTAAGAGTATTATTAATAAGTTTACAATTGAATTTAATATCAATATTCTTAAAATTTTCTTTAATATGATTTTTTATTTTATTTAAATAATTTGTAATTTTATTTTCAATATTTTTTTCCCCTTCTATATTAAATGGATATTTTTTTTGAATCTTTTTAAATGATAAATGTAATTTATTGATTAAAAGATCTTTATAATTTTCTTTATATTCTTTTATATGATTTAAATAAAGTAAATAAATTGAAGTATTTCTTATTGACATTTCATTATTTAAATTAAAACGAATGTAATTTTCTTGAAAAAATTTATATAATTGTTCCTTATTTATATTTAAAGCCTCAGGGTTAATTTTTACTACTTTAAAAATTTGATTAAAATTGTTTAAATGAGTTATTAATTTTAGAATATCATCATATAATTTTTTATAAGCTTCATCGATAAATTTTTCATTATTAGAAGAAAATCCATAACTAAATAATAAACAATTATTCCTTATATTATAGTTTAATTTAATATAATCTTTTAACATTACTTGGTTAATTTCTAAAAAATTATTTGGATTATTTTCCATTTTTTAACAAACTTTTTATAAAAATTAAAAATTGAAATAATAATTCCTTTAAAAAAAATAAAAGATTGAATATAATTACTTAATTTTTTATATAAAATCATTCAAATTAAACAATTATTTAATTTATTTTTAATTTATTATATTTTATATTTCATTGTTAAATATTATTTAATATAATATTTTTATTTAATTGTAATAATAAAAGAAAGACATTATAAAAAATTTTTTGGAATTATTTTTTATTTAAATAAAATTTCAAAAACCCATTTATTTAAAAAGATAACTATATATATTTACATTATTTATCTTTTATATATATATAAAAAAAACATAAAAGAATGAGAAGACAAATAACTAACGACTCATATTTATACAAAAACTTTTTTAAGAGTTTTATTTTAATAACCTATTTATAATAACTCATTTATATCAAGGTTATTTTTATTATTTTTAACGCTTAAACATTTTTTTATTTCTTTTTTAACACAACAATCAGATTTATCTTCTTCTATAACAGTCTCTAAATCTTCAGTTCTTTTTCTTTGATTTTTTTTTGCAAAATGAAACTTTTTATTATAATGACTTAATTTACTATTCCATTTACTATAATATAAATTTCCTATTTGTCTTTGTAGTTCTAAATTACTACTTACAATTTCTTCATTATGTTTTATTAATTCTTCTTTTTCTTTTGTAAAAGTTTCTTTTATTTCTTCAATTTTTTTTAATAATAATTCTTGATTTGTTTGTAATTTATCTATTTCTTTATTTTTAACTTTTAACGTATCTTCAAAAATTTTTTCCAATTCTTTAATCTCTTTCAAATATTTATTTTTATAATTGAAGATAACATTTTCACTTTGATTTTCTAATTCAGAAATGCGATTTTTTAATTTTTGATTTTCATTTTGATAGAATAAATTTTCTTTTTTAAGTTTTTTATTTTCAATTAATAAAATTTCTTCTTTTGGTAAATTAGTAATTCCATTTTCAATTTGATTTGAAATATTATCATAAATTTTAGAATAAGAAGAAACAGTTTTTCTTAAATTTGAAATATTTGATCTAATATTTCTTAATTTTTCAAAGCAATCATCTTCTGAAATTGATTTATCATTTATTGATAATCCTGAATCTTGACTATCTATATTATTTTCTGAATGTAATCTTGGAAAAGTTAATCTTGTTCTTAAATCATTTCTTACTGTATTAGGATTTATTTTTGTTAAAGGTAATATAAATATATTTTCATTTTTTTTTGTTGTGGTAGTCATTTTTTATTAAATAAATTTATTTTTATGGATTTTATTGAAAATCCTATGTATTTTATTTTAAAGTGAAATTTTTTTTTTTGGTTAAATATTTTTATATGGGAACTATGTTTTTAATTAGAGTTTAAATTTTTAATTCAAAAAATTTTAGGTTAGTATTTTTTTTGTTTTTATTTTTTTGATATCTAATTATTATTGAAAAGAAGTATTATAATATTTCAAGAATTTATCAAAAAAATATTTAATTGATGAAATGAAATATTGAAAAAATATAAAAAAAAATTTTAAACATAAAAATAAAATAAAATAATCTCTTAAATAATAAATTCATATTATGTAATATATAATTAAAAGTTTAATATAAATAATAATTATTAACCTAAATAAAAATAATAATATATTATATATCAAAAAAAAAAAAAATAAAAAAAAATATTTTTTTAAATCAAATAAAATTAAATGAATCATTTAAAAAAATAAAAAAAAACTAAAATGAATGAAGAAAATTCAAAAAAAGAAAATCAATTAATATCTTTAATAACATTAGGAGAATCATCAGTCGGAAAAACATCATTAATATGTAGATACGTTGATAATTCATTTGAAAATTCAGTAATATCAACAGTAGGATTAGATTTTAAATTAAAACATTTAACAATATTAGGAAAAAAATTAACAGTAAAAATTTGGGATACTGCAGGACAAGAAAGATATAATACAATTCAAAATCACTTATATAAAAATATTAATGGAATTTTATTAACTTTTGATCTTACTAATACTTATTCTTTTGAACAATTATCAAAATGGTATGAACAAATTCAAAATCAAAGTCAAAAAAATTGTATTATTGTTTTAATTGGAAATAAAAATGATTTAAATGAAGAAATTAAAATAAGTGAAGAAAAAGCAAATGAATTTGCAAAGGAACATTCTTTAAAATATTTTCCTATTAGTTGTAAAAGTGGGTTTAATGTTAATGAAGTTTTTGATTATTTAATAACAGAAATTGTAAAAAATCAACCTGAGATAAAAAATAATATTATTATTGCTCAAACAAAAATAAAACAACATAAGTCTAATAAAAAGATAAATTGTTGTTTATGATTAATTTTTTTTTACCTTTACTAAATTAATTAATAATATTTTTTATTTAAATATATTATTAATAAAAAATTATTTTTTTTTAAATCAATGTCAGATAAAAAGTTAATTAATAGTCAAAATCAAGAAAGTAATTCAATTGATGGAATTGAAAATGAAATGTTTGAAAATTCATTATTTTCAATTAAGAAAATAATAAATAATCATACTAATAAATTTAATCTATTAGAACAATTAAAAATTAATAAAAATGGATTAAAAATTTTTTTATATCAAGCATTAATATTTATTACATATAATATTAATGTTAATCATTTATATTTCACTCATTTAGTATCAAAAATAGGATTATTAATACCTATATTATTATTAACTTTTATTGCATTGTTTTGTTTTATATTTCAATTAAAATTAATAGAAAAAATGGAAAAAAATAAAGAAGAAAATTTAATATTAATGTTAGAAAATCATTTTGGAAAATTATGTAGTTTGATATTTAAATATTGTTCTTTTGGGTGGATTGCTTTAAATTATTTATATTCTTTTTTAATTTATATTCATTTTATAATTATATTTTATTATGGTGAAAATGGGAAAAATAATTCAATAGAATTTAGAGAACATTGGAAATTTTATATTATTCAAATTATAATTTTTATCATTGTTTTTTTAATTTTAAAAGGATTTCAAAATTCTAATTCTTTTGATTTTAATGTATTTTTTAATTTTTTATTAAATCTTTTTTTTACTTTTTATATGGCAAAAAATATATATAATGGAAGTCCAATTAAAAATAAAAAAAATGATTTAAATAATAAAGATTTAAAAAATAATGTAATAAAATCAATTTATCTTTTACCGAATTCATTTAATAATTTGCTTATTTTATTTTTAGTGAATAAAAATTTAAAATTATCTTTATATCCTCTTTTAAAACACAAAAAATTTTTATTTATTAATCATTTTATGATCTTTATTTTTTATTTACTTTTTCTAATTCAAGGTGCTTATTATAATGATGAAGAAGAAAATTTTTTAATTTATATTATAAAAAAAGCTTCTTTAAATGAAGTATTAAATATTATTTTTGTAATTGGAAATTTAATTTGTCAAATTGTAAATATAAATTTTTACTTATTTATTATGAAAGATATTATAATGAAATCAAATGATAAATTGAAATTAATTGGTTTTAAAAAATTTATTTTTACATTAATACTTTTAATTATAGGATGTTTTATTGGATTATTTTGTTATTTAAATAATGTATCTCCAAATATTATTATTTTAATTAATAATGCAACTTTTGGAATATTTATAAACTTTTTATTCCCTTCTTTGTTTATCTTAAAATATACTTTATCACATTCAATTTATTTCATACTAATTACAATATTTGTGATATATTCAATTTGTTTAATTCATGTTTATGAATTTATAGAAAATAGGATAAAAATTATTATAAAAAAATTTTAATATTTAATACTTGTTTCAAATTAATTAATAAATATTTCAAAAAAATAAAATATTAAAATTGAATATCAAATAAATAATAAAATATAAAAAAAAGAAAAAAAATATTAAAATTATATATCATATAATTGATACAAATTTTAATATTAGCTAAAAAAAATTTATATTAATGAATTTTATCAATTTCCATACTTAAAGGAGCAAAATGATTTCCTACTTTAATATTATTATTAGTTTGATTTTGTTTTAATAATCTAATTCTAGAATTAATATTACTATTAACCACTTTTTTTGGAATTGAATTATTTTTTTTATTTACAATTGAATTTAATAATGCTTTTGATATTTCATTTTCTTCTAAACTATTATGATTATAGAAATTATTCATAGTATGATATAATTTTTTTTTACTTTGACCACTTATTTTACTTAAAATAGTTTTTAATTGCTCATTTATATCATTTAATTTTTTATTTGTTCTTTCTTCAAGTAAATTCATTTTAATTTGTGTTCCATCAATTTTTTTTACCAATTCAGTAATATTTAATTTGATTGAATCTAAATTTTTTTCATTATTATTATCATTATTATTATTATTTTTATTAGTATTATTATTTACATTAATATTATTATTTTTATTTTTAATATTATTGACAAATAATTCATTATATTTAACTTTTGGTGTTAAATTATCTACAAGTTCATTAATTTCTTTTGTATTTATATTTTCATCAGCATCTATAATTTCTAAATTAAGATTTTTTGTTATTTTATTATCTGGTGAAAAACTACTATTTAAAATTTCTTTTTCATTTATTGATTCTTTTTTATTTACTTCATTATCATCAAAATGAGATTTTTTTATTTTAGATTTATTATCATTTATATTTAAAAATTGTTTTACTTCACTGATTTTATTATTTTCTAATAAATTATTTTTTATTTTATAGATATCATTTGTATTTTCATTATTTATTTCCTTATTATTATTTTCTTTATTTTCATTATTTTTTTTACTAATATTATCTTCATTTAAACTAATTGTATTATTTTCATTTAATTTAATATCTGTATTATTATATAAAATATTAAAATTATTATTATTTGTATTTGAATTAATTATATTAAAATTAGTATCACTAATATTATATGCTTTTTTATTAAAATTTGTATTAAAAATTTTATTTAATTTATTAGTTTTTGTTTGATTTTTCATTAAGAAATTTGAATATGCATTATTATTATCTATATTATTATTTTTATTTTTTGTTTGATTTTCATTTTCATTATTGACTAAATTTGTAAGATCAGCATAAGTTAAATCTTTTTGTTCTACATTATTAATAATTTTTTCACTTTTATTACAATTAATAGTTGATTTTTCTTTATTACTTTTTATAGTATTATTCCTCTTAAAATATCTTTGATCACTAATATTTTCATTTGGAGCTGTATTCATTCTATATTTATTATTATACATTTGAGTTTTATTTCTAATTTTAGCTCGTTGAAAATTATTATCAAAATTATTTTCTCTTAATCCATATACATCAGATTTATTATCAATAGTATATATAGAAATATTTTCATTATTCATATTATTATTATATACTGCTGATTTAGAATCAAAATTATTTTCATTATTTGTTCTATGACTACTAAAATTATTATTATTATTATTATAATTATAATTATTATTATTATTATAATTATTATTATAAATTTGTTTATTATTATTATAATTTTCATTAAAATTTTCTCTTTGACTTGTTTCATTTATAGTTTTACTATATTTATAATTTCTTATAAATGGCTTTTCTGTTTTTAAATCATTATTATCATTATAATTATTATTTTTATTATTATTAAATGGAGGAAGTTCTTTATTAGTTTTATTTCTTTTATAATTCATATTTGATGTATTTTTATAATCTTTAACATTAGTATTAAAACTAACAAGTTTTGTATTATTTTGATTATCTTCATTATTTAATTTTCTATGATAATCTGATTCAATATATTTTTTAATTTCACTTTGAACATTATTATAATTTATTTTATTATTTACAATTTTTTTTTTATCTTCTTTTTCTTTTAAATAATTTTTAATATTTTCTTCATTATCCATAATAAAATCAGGAACATCTATATCAAATTCATTATAATTAGGTCTTTTATTATCAAAATCAATTTTTTTACTCATTTCTCTAAATTCTTGTATTTTTATAGTATCACCAATATTTTTTCTAAATCTTACATTTTTAATAAATTCACTTAATTCAGTAAATTTATTTTTAATTAATTTAAATTCCTTTTCATATTCATTAAATTTATTTAATAAATTTTTATATAATTCATCTTGTTTTTTTAAATGTTCACTATATCTATTTTCTAAATCATTTTTATATTGATCTAAATCTTTTTGTTGAATTTTTAATTTTTCACATTCATTAACTAATTCTAAAGTAAATCTACTATTTTCAATTCTTAAAGTTTGAACTTTTTCATCTGTTTCTTCACATCTTTTCATAAATGTTCCTTCACATTGTTTTAAACTATTATTACAAAATTCTTTAAATTTATTTGTAACATTATCAATTTGTAAACCAAAACTTCTAATATTAGTTTCTAATTTATCTTTATAACTTTTTAAATCAATATTATTTTTATCTTTATTTGTATTTAAAGTTTGTATTGTTTTATTTGTAAAGTCTAAAAATTCTCTTAAACTTTTAAATTTACATTTCTCTGTTCCTATTATTCCAGGAAGTGTTAAATTCCAATTTAATATTTTATCAAATTTATAATTTGTGTTATCTAATTCAGTTTCTAATTTATCTGTTTTAATTCTTATTTTTGAAGTAAATTCTTCCATATTTGATTTAAATTTTTGTAATTTTTTAATTTCATCATTTTTATCTTTGTCATTATTATTATTTAATAAATTAGTTAAATCTTCAAATTTTTCTGATAAATTTGCATTCTTTGTATCATTTTCAGTTAATTTTACTTTTATTTCTTCAATTGATAAATCTAATTTATTATTTAATTTAGTTTCTAATTTTTTTAAATCACTTAAAATTTCATTTTGAAAAAACATTAAATCACCTTTTGTTACTTCTGCCATTTTTTTATTACTTTTATTTAATTTATTTTATATTATTTTTTACTTATTAAAAAAAAATTAAAAAAACAAAAAAAAAAAAACAAAACAAAAAAAAAATGTTTCATATTATCTATGTTAGAATTTTACAATTTTAACATCATACAAATTTTATTAATTAATTTATAATATTACCATTTTAAATTCATATATAATAATATTAACGTATACATTTAATTTAATTTGTCAAACTCAAAAAAAAATTTTTTTGAAATCGAAAAAAGGGAAATTGATATCTATCAACAATTTTTTAATTATTTATAATATATACAATATATATTAACCTACAAAAATAAAATCCTACAATAATAAATTAAATAATTAATTGTTAGTTTCATGTTTAGTTTTTATATGATACCTTAAAGATGATTTTGAAGGAAATTCACATTTACACACTAAAAAAAAAGAAATTAAAAAAATTTAATTTACAATCTTTAAAAGGACATTTATAAGGAAATATTTTTGTATGAAATTTTCGAACATGATATAATTTACCATTTCTATGAGAAAAAGAACAATTACAAAATTCACATTTATATGGTTTTTTCCCTAAATGAATATTTTTAAAATGTAAGATTAAATTTTCTTTTGAACGATAAATTTTTCCACAGAAACATATAAAAAGTTTTAAATTATATTTTTTTTTTTCATTTATTTTTTTATTTTCTTCATATAAAGTTTTTGGATGAGAATTAAATATATTATTGTCTATTATTGATAAGGTATTTTCATTATTTATAATAATAGAAGTATCAGTTTCTATTATTTCTTCGAAAGGAATCTTTTCATAAATATCATGTGATAAATCATTAATTCCAAAAAAATCCATTTTTAAATTATTTATATTATAATCTTTTTTTTAATTTTATTTTTAAAATCAAATAAACTTTAATATAATAAATATTATTTTTTTATTTATACAGTAGGAACATTTGTGAATAATTTTATTAATTAAAAAAAATAAATTATATTTTTTTAAATAAATTTAAAGAAATTTAAATTAATTAAAATATTATAAAAATTGAAATTATAAATTAATTTATAAATATAATATAATAGATATTTCTTAAATTAATTTTAATAAGATATTTAAAATATTATAATAAAACTTAAAATTTTGTAATTTAATGGAAAAAATAAATATATTATTGAAATATATAAAAATATTTTAAATAAGAATTCCTTAATTGGTTCTATGGTGTAACGGTGAGCACACTGGACTTTGAATCCATTGATCCGAGTTCGAATCTCGGTAGGACCTCATTTTTTTAAAGAAAAATTCTGATATAAAAAGTACTCATTTGATAATAAAAAATTAACAGAAAAAAATTTTATAATTTAAATGATAATTTTAATTTATTTATTTTGTGATTAAATTTATATTAATATTTTGATAGTTATGTTCATATATTAAATCATATATTTATATATTAAAAATGGTTTATTAAGTGAAAAAATTATTGAGGAAAAAAATAAAAAATGAATTTAAAAAAATTATCATTTTTAATTTTTCTTAAAACCCAAAGAATAAATGATTTTTATGATATATATAGAATATATATTTAACTTGTTGAGTTTATTTAGTATAGAAATATTAGTTAGTTTAATATATATAAATCAAACATAATTAAAAATGATTTAAATTATTCATATAATAATTTTTATTTTTATTTTTTTAAAAAATCTTTTTTAATAATATTATTATTTTTAAAAAATAAATATTATTAAATAATAATGAATTGCCTTTGTAATAAATGTCAATTTTCTGATAATAATAAAAATGATATATTAACAAATATAAAAAGTCATCATAAACCTTCTAGGTCTAAAAATATTAGTTTTCAAAATATCCCTTTTAATATTAATGATTATATCCCAGAATTTAAAATTCAAAATCATTCAAAAAAAGATAATATTAGAATTGAAAAATATAATAATGATAAAGATTATTTAGAAATAATAGAATATCCAGAATTGAAATTAAAATCAAATAAATCTAGTTTACTTTTAAATAATGGATTAAATTTAAAAAATAATGCTATTAATTTTAAAAACGAAAATAAAAATAAAATTTTAAAAATAGAATCTCTAAATATAGAAGATGATATAGAAGATAATATTGAAGATAAAATAACTGAAAATGAAACAATGACAATAAGAAAATTTGATAATTTTCCATATCAAAATGAAGATTATTTAAATGAAAAAAAGAAAACTTTTTTAGAATTAAGAAAAGAAATTGAAAAAAGAAATAAAAACAGATTTCAAGTGAAAAGTGAGAAGAAAATTTTAAATAATTATACAAAAGGAATAAATATGTATTCATATAAAAATAATTCTATTTCTAGTAATATTTATAAAAATTCAACTACATGTAGTGATTTAAATAATCATAAAAATAATTCAATAAAAATAGAAAATAAAGATATTGAAGATCAAGTATCAATAATTAGTTCTGATTAGATATATAAATATTAATTATAAAAAAAATATAAATATAGTATATTATTAATTAGGTAATTTATATTAAGTATAAATTTTTGGAAATTAATGATACAAAAATTTATTATTATTTTTTAAGTAACTTATAAATAAATAAAAAAAAAATAATTTGAAAAATTTTTTTTAAAATTTTTTCTTTTTTAATTATATAATTCTTTATTTTAGTACTTTAATATATATTATTTATTACTTTTAATTTTTTTACATCTGAATTTATAAAATAACATTTTTTTAAAAAAAACAAAAAAAAAAATCAATTCCCAAACATCATATCTTTAAATTCTTGAAAATCAATTTCTCCATCTTTATTACTATCAATTTCATTAAAAATATTTCTAAAAACATCTTCACTAACTTTATCATCAACGAAAGTTTTTTTTATTTTTTCAACTGAAATTTTTCCAGTATTTTCTTTATCAAAAAAATTAAAAGCATAAACTAAATTTTCATCAGATAACAAAATTTTTTGATCAAGAGTCGCTCTTAAAAACTCTTCATATTCAATAAATCCTCTATTCGCACCATCTAATAATAAGAAAATATCATCAATTTCTTTTTTAATATTTTTCTCATCAAAAAATTTAATTAATCCATTAAATAATTCTTTTTTTGATAATTTACCATCATCATTAATATTAAACATTCTAAAAATTTTTAAAATATCTTTTGACTCTTCATTATTAGGAATATTATGTACAATAAACGCAAGAACCATTTGTTGAAATTTACTATTAATTTTAAATTCTCTTAATCTATTTAAATAAATAATAATTTTATCTTTTTCAATATTATTATATAAACTTTTTCCATTAAATTTTTTAAACCAAGAATGTTTTAACGCATCAGAAGAACTTAATCTTTTTTTAACATTAACTTCTAATAATTTTTTAACAAGATCTTGTACTTCAAAAGATGAATTTAATAACTTTTTATGATGAGAATTAAATTCACCTTTTTCAATATTTTCTAATATTTCTTCATCATTTTGTCCATCAAAAGGCGCTCTTCCAACAATTAACATATATAAAATAACACCAACTGACCAAGTATCACATTTCTCATTGTAATTTTTATGTAAGACTTCTGGGGCAATATAATAAGAAGACCCAACAACTGCTTTTTCGTTTTTATTTTTTTCAAATATTTTTGCAGTGCCAAAATCAATTATTTTTACCCAAAAATATTTCTCATTTGTTTCTTTATCTTTTTCTATTTCTGATATTAAAATATTTTCTAATTTTAAATCTCTATGAACAATATTTTTAGAATGTAAGTAATTTAATCCTGAAAAAACTTGATAAAATAAAACTGCTAATTGGTTTTCTGTATATTGATGTTTTATTTGATTATATAATTCACCACATGAACAAAAGTCTGTTATAATATAATAAGCCTTTGGTGTTGAATAAAACTCAATTATTTTTACTATATTTGGATGATCTAATTTTTTTAATATATCAATTTCATTTTTTATTTCCATATCATCAATTTCATTTTCTTTTACTTTTTTTATTTTCTTCATTGCTATATTTTGCTTTGTCATAATATTTACTGCTAAAAAGACTGTTCCATATGACCCGTCTCCTAATTTACTTAAAATTTTATATTTTTTTGTTGGTAATCCTGTATTTTCTTCTATTATTGTATTTATTGTTACTTTTAATTTTAATTCTTCTTTAAAAATTTGAGAACCTAATTTTTTTTTATCTATTAATGAAATTGAACGATTATTTCTTCTTTTAAATTCTTCTTCTTTTTTTAAATTATTATTTGGAACGTCACTTATATTTGTATTTATTAATTTGTCTTTTATATGTAAATATGTGTCGCCTACACTTACTGTTTTTCTGTGATTTGCTTTTCTATTGTTTTCTTCAATTTTTTTCTTTTTTTCTTTTTTTTCTTCTTCTTGAAATTTAATTACATTTATTTCTTTTTCATTTGATGGTTTTTGACTTACTATTTTTGTATTGTTATTCTCATTGTAATTTACTTTTGATTCTGGTCTATTTATATATATATTTTTTTGGGTTATAATATTATTTTTTCCTGATGCTGAACATGAACCCATTATATTTTTTTACTTTTTAATTAATTTTTATTTTTTTTTTTTAAATATTTTTATTAAAAATAAATGGTAAAATATTTAATTTTTATGGGTGGGAATTTTTTGTATTTCTATTTTTTTTTTTGAACTAATTTTTATTTTTTAGTGTAATTATTTTTTTGTAAATTTAATACTGAAATTTTTTTTTTTTTTTGATTTATTTTTCAATGTTTAAAAAATAGGTAATTTGATAAATTAGTTAATGATTTTTTTAACTATTAAATGAAGGAATTAATTTAATTTAATAAAATGATATAAGTGATAATATAGAATGCTTATATTTTGAAATTTATCATTTTTCATTAGAAAAATACGTAAAAACAAAAAAATAATTTTTATTTCTTCTATTATATTTATATATATATCAAAAAATAATTTAGGAATAATGTTATATTTTCAATATATCAAAATTAGATATTTTAAAATTATTTTTATTGTAAATTAAATAAATTAATATTCAACAACAGTAATAAAACTAAATCTTTAAAAAAACATAAATATTTAAAAAGTTAAAATATAATCGTCAATAGAAAAAAAAAGAAAATAAAATCAAATTAATAACATTTAATTCAATTTAAAATTAATTACATAATAAAAAATATATATATACTAAAGCAATAATTAGATATTTTTAAATAAAAAAAAATGTCAAATTATTTCTTGCAAGAACCAAATGAGTTTCAATTTGATGATAATCTTAATTCTTCATCTTTCAATTTACTAAACTCAGAATTTTCAAATCATATAAATAATGCTTTGGACATAGAAAATAATTTTCTATTAGATGATGAATCTAAAGATCTTTCAACTGGAATAACAAATCTAGAAACAAAAAAGTATATTGGAAATAAAAGATATTCTGAAGATGATGTCCCAATTAATGATTTAAAGGATGTTAAACCAATTATAAATAAGAATAAATCAGAAGATTTAAATTTATCAAGTAAAAAACAAAAAGGATTTAATAAAAAAATAATTCCAAAAAAAAAAGTAAAGTTAAATTTAATTAGTCAAAAAAACAAAAAAAATGTTCATTTTGATGGAACTGTTAAAAAAGCAAAAAAAAAGTGCTGTCATTATATTTTAAAAAGTTCAAATTAAATTTTTAGGAAAAGGTGGAAGGTACTTTAAAAAAATTAAAGTACCTTCTCATATTGTTAGAATTTTAATCTATAAATGTTTTAAAACAATAGATATTAAATCCCTTTTTTTGATTAATTCTTGAGAATGTAAAAATGCTATCTTATTAGATAGAATAATTGGTAAAGGAAAAAAATTTTTAATCAAATATTGTAAATTCAATTATAGATATGTTAAAAAATAATGTATATAAGATTATGTTAAATAAATTATCATTTATTATTTATAAATATTATTAAGCAATTTGTCAATTTTTAATATAGAAGAACATCATTTAATTATTTAATTATTTTATTTATGATATAATAAATATATCCTGCATTTTTTTATTAATTTTTAATTATTAAGAAAAAAATAAATTCTCAAAAATTAATTATACTTTAATTATTAATATATCATATTTGAAAAAATATTCTTTAAATTTTATAAAATCAAAATAAATAATATCAATTATGATAGTTTCAATCAGAATATATAAAAAAATAAATTTTTTGATTCAAGAAAAAACTTTAAATCTTTCATTTATAATGTATTAATTAAATATAATGATATTATTGAATAAAAAAATAAATATATCGATATTATTAGGGAATTGTTTTAGAAATTTTAATCAAATTAGAGTAAATAATTAAATTTATTTATAATATTTATCAAATATATTATTTTTAATTTAATTTTTTTAAGCATTTTCATTTAAAAATTGTCAAGATTAATAAATTAGTTTTTTCTTTTTTTCGTTTATTATCTTCAAATTTTGACTTTTCATTATTGAATAAAAAAATAATATTTAATAACAATTTACGTTGATTTATTTAATATTGAGTCAATTAATATATTTGCTTTTTTTGTCTCTGATTGATTTTCTAATATTTTTTTATTAATTTCTTTGAGATTATTTTCAAGTTTTTGTTTTGAAATAAGTTCTTTAATTTTTTTATTTTTATCATTATTTTTAATCATATTAATTAATGAAATATAGTCATACTCTTTTTTACTTTTCATTAATTTATCGAAAAAATCATTAAATTTCATAGTTTGAAAGTTTTCATTTTTAATTTTTTCTTTTAAATATTTATCATTTTGATTTAATTTCATTTTTTTATTTTGCCTATTATAATATTTATGACATTTATTAATCATATTTTTTTCATATTTATTAATCTCTTTAATTTTATCTTTTAAGTTATCAAAATTTTTATTTGAATTATTATATATTAAATCAATTGAATTTAATAAATCTTATTTTTTAATTAAAGGAGGTAATAATTTTTTTCTAATTGAAGAACTTTTACTTGGATTAATTGTAGAACAAATATAATTTTGAGATGAATTAGACTTATCATTTTTAGGTAAATATGTAATAAAAAAACCTGGTGAATAGGAAGAAATTTCAGTATTATTTATTGACAATTTTTTTTCTTTTAACTTAAACTTTCTTTCAGAAAGTGAATTTAATTTATTTAATATATTATTATCAGTTTCATTTATAATATTAATACTAAGTAAACGATTTTTATTTTTGATTTTTGGCTTAATTTGATTTATATTTTGTTTTTTAAAATGTAATTTGAAAATATCTTCATTTACTTTATTCATATATTTTGATGTTAAAGAAGAAATTTTAGGCAAATTTTCATTTAATTTTATGAAATGAAAAGGATTATTAATAATTTCAATTTTTTCATTCTCAACCATTTATTTCTTTTAATTCTATTTAAATAAATTTTTTTAAATTATGAATTAATTATAATTTTTAATTTAATGGAATGAAATTATCTTTTAAAATTTTTTCTTTAATTTCTAAAAAATCCTTTAAATCTTTATTTTCATTTATTATTAATTTCTTTGTATTCATATATGAACTTTTATCTAAATTAATATTAAATAAATCAACACAATCAATATTATTATAATTCATTATAATTTTTTTCAAATTAATATTTAAAACATCATTAATTTTATATTTTATAATAATTTCAAAAATTAATTCACATAAATCATATTTTGTAATTGTTCCTCTTAATTTATAAATTTTATCATAACAATCTATTCTACTTCCAGACTTTAAACCAATTGAAGGATCAATTTTTTGAATTGTTGAAGGGAAATAATAAAAAGATGAAAAAGATTGACTATTTTTATCAGTTTTATTCAAAATATTATTTTCTACTATAAATTTATTAATAAATATCACTTTTGGATGATTTATTAAATTTTTATCAAATTTATTATTTCTTAAATTATAATTTAGACTATTAATACATTGATTTAAATCACTTTCATTTTCTTTTGTTGATATTATAATTGAGGATATAAAAATATTATTTATTATTTGATATAAATATTTTCCTTGATAACCTAAAATATTTTTTATCATTAATTTATCAGTACATGAAATTGAAAAAGATAAAAAATCTTTTTTAAAATCACTTCTAATTGATTTAGTTTTAAAACAATATTTTAAATTATTATCTTTTAAATAATTATATTCTTTATTATTATTAAATAAAGAAATACATTCAGAAAGATTTTTACTTCCAATTCTTTTATTAATATTATTATTATTAATTGAACAATCTCCACAAGGAGTACTTGAAATATATAAATGAAAATAAATATTTTTTTTTAAATTAATTTTACCTTTATTAATATTAGATATATCAAATATATTATAAAAAGAATCAAATTTTTTAAATTGTAATAATTCATCATTATTTAATAATTTTTCTTTATTATCTTTATCTAAATTATAAATTAGACATTTACATAAAAAAAATTGAAAACATTTTATAGAAAGAATTTCACTATGACAATCAAAAATTTGAAATTTTCTATTATGATAATTATTATTTGGTAAACTTTTAGTCCCATTTGAAAAACAAATTAATTTATATTTATTTTCATTTTGTAATATAATAGAAGAAATAATAGTCCATTCATTATTTTTAATTTTAGAATTATCTAAAAGAAAATTATCATAAAAATCTTTAACAATATTAAAAATAAAATTTCCAAATTTATCATAATTATAATTATCCATAAAAGAAAAATTAAAAAAAAATTATTTTTTTAATTAAAATAATAAATAATAAAAATAATATATTTAAAATAAAATAATATGTCAGAAACGATTAAAAATAAAGAAAACAAACCAAAAAGATCTTCTTTAAAAAGTTCACAACACTTAAATCCAAATGACATTTTAGCATATTCAAAAAAGAGAAATAGTGTAAGTTGGAAAATTGGTTCTAATTTAAATTTTCCTCAAGTAATGGCAAAATTTGATATTGAAAATAAGAAAATTGATAGTGAAAAAGATAAAAAATTTAAGGAAGCAAGAAGAAAAAGTATTAAAAATGAATTTTCTCTTGCTAAAGAATTATTAAAGAATAATAAAGAAATTTTAGAAATTGAAAATGAAGAAAGTGAAGATATTAAAGAAAATACTAATAAAAATGTTCACATTAAAAATGAAAGTGATAGTGATAATGAAAAAGAAAATTAAAAATTTTTTTTTTTTGAGTTAAAAGGGTAAAAAATTTTTTTTTTATTTTTACTAATTTTCTTTTATTATTATTATTAACAAAATGAAAAAAAAGGAGTTTAAATAAATATATTATATTTTATATCAAAAATATTATTTTTTTATAATAATACATAATTTATTTTAAAAAAATATTATATCTTCAAAAAAAAAAAAAAAAAAAAATTTTAAAAAAAAAAAAAAAAAAACAAAAAAAAAAAACCCACAAATAAAGAAGAATTAAAAAAAAACAAAAAAAAAAGCACCATA
>JAEEGK010010904.1_pt1 | contig 20896 bp, 14 predicted proteins | sample 8958771 | NCBI WGS metagenome assembly JAEEGK01 (sample SAMN16246547, study PRJNA631951) | gut metagenome | biome: gut microbiome; feature: rumen; material: SC-attached | host: Bos | place: Iran: Karaj | collected 2018-10
AACAAAAAAAAAAAAAAAAAAAACAAAAAAAAAAAAAAAAAAAAAAAAAAATAAAATAAAAAAAATGAAAAGCAAAATAACAACATCATATTCAAATTTTCCTTCAATAGCAGGATCAACAATGTATAAAACAATGAAGAGTCCATTAAGGAGAAAATCAATAGAAATAATAAATAATAACAATCCAAAAACAAACAATTTAAATAATACATCAAAACATTTTTATCCAAAAACTTTAAAAAATTTAATAAAGAAAAGACCATTATCTCCAGAAAGTCAAAGTTTATCAAAAGCAGAAACAGATGATACATTATTTGGTTTAAGTGAAGTAAAAATAATAGATGATAAAATACATAAAAGAAATAATAATAGACAAAAAGTTTGGCAAATAAAATCAAATAATAATATTTATGGTGTTAATGCTTCTAAAAATAAACAAGAAATTATGGATATTCATTTTAGAACTTTAAGAGGTGATTGTATGAAAAATTTTGATTTAAAAAGTGAAATTGATAAAAAAAAATATTTCCCAGTTGAAAAAGTTGATAATATTTTTGAAGCAGAAAAAATTATGCAAGAAATATTTTTAACTAGAGAAAATCAACAAAAAGCTTATAAGAAATTTGGAGGAACAAATAGAATTGATATGCATACTTTTACAAATCAAAATAGAGAAATTTTTTTAAAAAATATATTAATAAATTTATTAAATTATGAAAGAGATAAAATAAATAATAAAGAACAAGCAGTATCAAAAGCATTAGAAAGTGCAAATAAAGAATTTGAAAAAGATAAAAATATGTTTCAAAATTTCACAATATCAAAAACTCAACAATTTAAAGAATTAGAAATTAAATTAGGAGAAGCTGTTCATAATAATAAATTATTATTTGAAAGAACAAAAATTTTAAATCAAGAATTTAGAACAACACAAGATGAAATTGAAAAGACAATTAGAGATATTCTTAAATTTAAATCTTATGCTGATTTTGTACATTATGCCCTTCAACCATATGAACAATTAACAAATATTAAATTAGATTGGGTTAATATTCAAAAAAAAGATAAAGATATTGAAAATGTTGTTTCTAAATTAATTCATGAATTTGATTTTTTATTATCTGGTTATTATAAAATACCAGAATTTTTTAATGATCCTATTATGTTAGGAAATATTTATTTTACTTTAGAAAGTAATATTATTAAATTATTATCTAAAAAAGAAGATGATGATGAAGAATTATATAAACAAAGAAAAATACAAGAAGTTGAATTAAGTGAATTAAAAGAAAAAGTAAAAGCACATGAAAGAGAATTAAAAGATGTTAAATATGATTATGAAAAAGAAAATATGATTGTTCCTCCTAATTATAAATATCAAGAATTAATTGATACTAATATGGAATTAATTTATGAATTATATTCTGCTATTTTTGAAAAGAATATTACAGAAAAAGATAAACATAAAACTATTATTGAAATAATTAAAGAAACAAATGATTGTTTAAAATTAAAAGAAAAAAATATGAATTATTTAATTGATGAAATGCAAAAAATACAAAATGAAAATGAATTTATATTTAAAAAAGTTCTTGATAGAAAAAAAAATGAAAATAAAATTGAGAAATATAAAGAAGGAAGAGAGAATTTGAGAAGATTACAAGAAGAAAGAAATTTAAGATATTTACAAAGAATGAATAGATATAAAGTGAGAGGACCAATTGTTTATCCTCCTCCTTATGTTTTAAATGATACTAAGAAAAAAAGAGAAATTGAAAAAGCAAGAAATAAAATTGATGAAAAAGAAATGTTATATTATTACTAAATATTAAACATTGTTTTATTTTTGTTAAATATTTTTTTAATATTTTTATAATATTTTTTTTCTGAATTTAAAACTTTTAAAAATAAATATTATATGAAAATGACATATTATTCATCTTCAAAATTTAAAATAAAATTGCTTATTTTAATAATATATATTTTATTGGTTTTTTTATCTGAAATATTTTATCGTTCATATTTATTTAATAAATCAATTCAAATAGAAAAAAAAATTCAGGAAAAATCATCATATATAACAATAAACTTCTTTAAAGTAGTAACAAATTTTGGTACAATCACAATTTTTATTCCTTTATTAATAATAATACATTTATTATTCCCAATAAATATTTCATATACTCTTTTATCAATTCTTATTCTTTCAAGTTATTATGATAATCTATTAAAAATAATTTATAGTAATCCGCGTCCTTTTTGGATTGTACCTTCAATTAAAAAAGAATGTATGGGTGGATTTGGAAATCCTTCTGGACATTCTTTTTCTTCTTTTTCTATATATTTATCTTTATGGAATATTATTATTGAAAGACCTTTTTTTGAAAATAAAAAAGTTTTGAAAATTATTTTATTTATTATTTTTTTTTTATTTTCTTTTTTAATTGCTTTAAGTAGAATTTTTCTCTCAGTTCATTCAATTAATCAAGTTTTATTTGGTAGTTTATTAGGAATTGGTTTATATTTTTATTTCTTTCATATTATTCAATTACATAAATTTAATGGAAAAGAATTTTTTAAATATATTACTGGAAAATTAGAAATTATAATACATACAGTTAAATTTATTATTTATTTAATTATATTATTTTTAGTTTATTTCTTTAGAAAATATAATTCTAATAAATATGATAATATTTTACATGAAAATTGTCCTGATATTCCTTTATATAAAAAATTTAAAAATGAAGGTTTTTTTTTGGGATTGGCAATTTTTTTTTTAATAGGAGCACATTATGGTTTATTTTTTTTCATAAAAAAAATTAAAGTAGAAAGACCATTTAAAGATGAGGAAATAAACAAATGGACAAAGGAAAATCATTTAAAAATAATACTAATTCAATTTTTAATATTAATACCACATTTTATATTAATGATATTATATTTTTTAATTCCAGATAATAATATTTCTTTAGTTATTTTATTTCCTTTAAAAATAATTATACCATTTTTAATAACAGGTAGTTTAATGTTTAGTATTTTTATTTATATTTGTATTAAATATAAATATGCATATAAAAAAATTTATGTGATATATAGAATTGGAACAGAAGCAGAAAATAATAATTCAACGTCTTCAATTGCAATTAGTGTTAAAATTAGAGATAGTAATGAAGTAAATAATTTAAATAAATAAAATATTTATTTGTGGTTTTATTTAAAAATTCAAATTTTTATATATAACTAAAATATTAAATTAATATTAAAAATGCTTTCATCACAAATTAATAATTTAGTAATAAAACTTTTATTAACAATAGTTAATAAAGAAAAAGAAATTGAAATAAATAGACAATTATTAGCTCAAAATATTGATTTTGATTTATTTCAAATATATTCTTTATTAGATAAAGAGAAAAAAAATTATATCAATTCATCAAATTTAATTGAATTCTTATATAAAAATGGAATATATCCAAATGAATTAGAAATGCAATATTTAATTTTATTTTATGATGAAAATGGTGATAATAAACTTTCATATACTGAATTTTTAAGAATGATTTTACCAAATAATAATTTATGTTTAAGAAATGTTGCAAAAGAAAGAATTGGTTCTTTTTCATCTGAAAATAAAATTCCTGAAGATATTGAATTTTTATTTATTCAATTATTAGAAAAGGAAATTAATTATATAAGAACAATTAATAGAATTATTAATGAAATTAAAGGACAATGTGATTTTGATTTTCATAATGTTTATCATTTATTAATTGGCTGTCAAGCTTTTATTAATAAAGATACTATAAGAACTTTTCTTATTAATAATTATATTAATTTTAAAGAAGATGATTTAAATTTTATTATGAGAAGATTAGATTTTAATAAAGATGATAAAGTTGATTTTTTTGAATTTCATAAATTATTTTGTTTTAAAGATCCAAATTGTAAATGTACACTTAATATTAAAAATTGTTGTTTATGTAGTCCAAGATTAATTCCAAATAATAATGGTAATATTATATTTAAAGATATTAATTCTCGTTTGAATATAAGATTATCTCCTGAAAGAGGGTGTTATCCTTCAAATAATAATTATTTAAATAATTCTGTTAATAATAATAATCAATTTAATAATCACTATTATATGAATAATATTAATAATTATAATAATTCTATAAATGAAAATATTTCTTATAATTTAGGTTTAAGAAAAAGACCTGAAAGAGGTTTTGTAAATAAAAATAATAATGAATATAATGAAAATGATAATATTCAAAGTGAAGAAAATCAAAATAATTTAGAAAATATTAATAATGAAAATAATAATATTTCAATTAATGATTTATATAATTCAAATAACAATAATGAAATAAATAATAATTTTTTTGAAAATAATCCTACACAAACTTATTGTCATATTTGTAATAATTTTCCATGTAAATGTTTAGAAATTGCAAATTTAAGAGCAGAAAATGAATTTATAGAATATTTAAATGAATGTATAAAAATGGAAAATAAAATAGAAAAAGCTAAAGTTGATTTATCATTAAGAAGTGATTTTAATGTAGAAGATGCATTTAAAATTTTTGAAAGAGAAAATAAAAAATATATCTCAGATGCTGATTTAATTTATGGTTTAAATACTTTAGATATTTATCCTTCTCAAAAAGATTTTCTTTTAATAAAAAGGAGATTAAATCCAAGAAAAACAGAAAATATAATTTATTCTGATTTTTTTGATTTCGTTATTCCTTTTGAAAAAGATTATAGAATAATGGTTGAAAGAAGAAATTTTCAAAAAAATTATACTGTTTATAATAAAGCAGATGTATTTTTATTAACTACTAAATTTTATTTTTCAAATTTATTTAATGTAATAATGGAATGTGAAAATAAAATTGAAAATTTAAGAAATATATCTTGTTATGTTAGAAGTTATATTGATAATATTTTTAGAAATATTGATAGAAATTGTATTGGAAGTATTAATGAATTAGATATAATTAATTATTTAAAATCAAGGGGAATTTTTACAAATGATATTAATAGTAATTTATTATTTAAAAGATTAGATAAGAATAAAGATGGTAAAATTGAAAGTTGGGAATTAAATGATGAATTACAAATAACACAATAAAAAATAAATAAATTCAAATTTTTTTTTTAATTTAAAAAAAATCAATCAAATGAAATTTAAAAAAAAAATAATAAATATTTTTTATTATTAAACCTAATCATCAAAATCATCTTTCTCGAAATCATTACCATTTACATTATTTGGTTTTTCAATAAAATAATCATCATTATTATTTTCTCTTTTAGCACCTTTAATTATTTCATCAATCATTATATCATCATCATCTTTTTCAGTACTTTTTCTATGACGGATATAATTATCATAATTTTCATAATTATCATAATTATTATTAATAATATCATTATTTCTATTATTATTATCTATCTTATTTTTATCAAATTCTTTTTCTTTATTATTAATTTCAATTTCATCTTTATCTTTAAAATATTTTGGTAAATATTTCTTATCTAAAAAGTTATTTTTGTCTATTAATATATCTGAAGAATATTCATAATTTTTTTGATATTTAGTAGAATTATTTTCTTTATTATCATATTTAATAATATTATTATCTTGTGAATGATATTCATAATTTTGCTTAATATTATTATTAATATTAATTTGATCATTTTGTTTTGAAACAATTTCTAATCCATCTCCATTTAAATTTTCATTTCCATTTATATTATTTATATAACCTGTATGTTTATGTTTTTTATCAAAATAATTTGAAATATTTGAAATATAACTTGGATTTAGATTATATTCATTTATTGATATAGAATTAATTAATTTTTCATTTTTTTGTGGAACATTAGAGTTTCTTGCATTGTTATTTTCATCAAAATTATTTGAATTTTCATTTTGATTATTATCTTCATTTTGTTGTTTTAATTCATTTATTTGTTCTTCTATTGAATTAAATCTTGCTTCAGTTTGAATTTTATTTGCTAAAATTCTTTTTAATTCATCAATGGCTTGATCATGTTTTTTAATATCATTTTCTAATTTATTTAAATTATATGATATTATATTATTTTCATTTTCTAAATTTCTTGATTTTTGAATATCAATATTTCTTAAATTATTATTCATATTATTTTTTAATAATGCCATTTCTTCATTTATTTTATTTATTTTTTCATTAATTTGATTTTCTTTTCTTTCAATTTCATTAAATTTATTTTCATATTCATTTCCTAAATTATTTTGAGCATTTTCTTCAAATTTATTTACTATAGTTTGGAAATTATCTTCATGATCTTGTAAATTATCTTTTATTTCATCTATTTCTTTTTTCATATTATTTATTTCTTTTAAAGATTCTTGAATTGTATTTTGGAAAATTTCATTATATTTATTTTGTTCTGGAATAAATTCTTTTATTTTATCATTATTCATATTATTCTGTTGTTGTATATCATTTTTATTTTTTATATCATTAATTTGAAAATCTATTGAGTTAACTTTTCCTCTTATTTCATCTTTAAATTCTTCAATCATATGTTCTAAATAATTTTTCTGTTCATTTAAAAATGAAGAAAATTGATTTTGAAATTCAGTTATTTTTTCATTATTTGAATCAGTTAATTTATCTAATCTTTCTTTTTGATTTTTACTAATAATATCAAATCTAGATAATTGATTTTTTATATCTTTTATTTCTTGATGATAATTTAATAATTTATCATTTAATTCAGATACTCTTTTATTTTCATCAAGTACTTTTTGTCCAAATTCTTTAAAACCTAAAAGTGTATTTCCTAATTTTTCATTTATATCATTTAATTCTGCTTTCAATAATCCATTTTTTTCATTTTGATTTTCAATATCATTTTTAAAATTTTCAATTTGTTTAACTGAATTTGAAAAAATTATTTTTACATTTTTAATATCATTTTCACATTTTTGTAAATCATTTCTAATTTCTTCATTATTTTTTGCAATAATCATGTAATTATTATTAACTTGATTATATTTATTATCTATTTCATTAATTTTATTCTCATTTTGTTCATTTAATTGTTTTAATTTATTAATTTCAAAAAAAATATTACTTGATTTATGATCAAGATGATTTGTTAATGATGATTCTATTTTATTATATAATTTTTCATTTGTCATATCATATGTATTTGTTTTATTTTCAATATCTTTAATTTTAAAATTTATTTCTTTAATAGATGAACCTAAAAGTTGAAATTCTTTAATTTTTCTATCCATTTCTTCTATTTTTGTATTATATTTTTCCATATCTGAAAGTAATTTTATAATTCTATTTTCTAAACTATTAAATTTATTATTTGAATCTTCTTGAGTTACTTCAATTGATTTTTTATTATCTTGTATTTTTTCTTCAAATGAATTTAATTTTGGTTCTAAATAAATATTATTCCCTATTTCTTTTCTAAATGTTTCCATCATATAATTTAATTCATTTTTCATTCTATTTAAATAAGGTTCCATTTCTTTTTCCATTGCTTTTCTACTTTTTGTATCAGATTCATCTACTTTTAAATTTCCTACATTTGTATTTCTATATGTATTAAGAGGATTTGTTTTATTAAATGATGTTCCATAAAAAGTATCATTTCCATTTGAAAATCCATTTTCATATCTTTTTAATCTTTGAGTTTGAAAATATGGAAGATCTTTTTTTATTTGAGTTTCATAAAAATTCTGATTTGTATTTCTATTTGTATTTATTCCTAGTTTATTATCAATGTTGTTTAAAATTGTATTATAATCTGACATTTATATTATTTATTTATATTATGAATAATTTATTCATTTATTATATAAATAAAAATTATATTTATTATTCCAATAATAAAATATATTTTCTACAATACTATTTATTTAATAAAAATTTGAATCATGAAGTTTTTTTTATAAAATTAAAATTAATTAATTAAATTTATCTATATAATTGTTTACCACACTAACACATTTAATTTTTTTTTTATTATTATATATTTTTTTATTATACTACATTTTATTTGTAGCCTATACAAATAATATTTAATTTAACTAAAGAAAAAATCAAACCAATTTAGGTGATAATTATTAAAATTAAAATATTTTGTATATGATAAATCATTATTATTATATTTTAAAAAATTGTTTGAAAATAGTAATTTATTGATTAATGCTCTAACAAAGTCAGGTACAATGACTTTGTCATTTATATTTTCTTCTTTATTTACAAATTGAAATCTAGATTCTTCTTTGTTATTATATATTGAATTAGAAAATCTTAGGTTATTATTAATTTTTATAATTTTTCTTAAATTCTTTAATTGTTTTACAGAATTTTTATTAATTTTTATACATTGTTTTTTGAATAAAGTATTTGATTTTAAATTATCATTTTTATCTGTTTTGCATTCTTCTTTAGATAATTTATTAAATATATCACTTTTCAATTTCTTCATAGTCATTTTGGGAAATTTTTTTTGCCTTTCATAAAAGTTATCTCCTATAAGATTTTCAAAAATTAAATTAAAGCAAGATTCAGTGACATTTAAAATACTTAAAGCAAATTTATTACTATTTATAACTTCTTTACAATAAATTTCTTTAAGTAGATAATCACTAATTTTTAAACTATGTATACAAAAACAATTATAATTAAAACAAGTTTTATTTTGAAGAAAAACAGGACAATATTTCGTTATTAAATAAGAAATCTTTAATCTTTGATTATTTCCTATATTAAAATTATGAAGAGAAATAATAGTTAATGCTGCTTGATTTATAGTATCAAATTGAATTATTGCATTATTCTCTTTTTTTTCTTCTTTATTTTTTTGAAATAAAAATATTTTATTTATGTGGCCATATTGTCCTAAAAACTTCTTTTGATATAATATTTCTTTAGAATATATATCTATTGGTATGTTTTGTAATAAGATTGTGTTTTTTGATAAATATTCTTTTTCTGATAATTCTATTTGTTTTTCAATAGATATAGGAATAATTTTTTTTTTGGTGAAGGACATTTTATTTAACTTTGGAAAAAAATGAATTTAAATATCATATATTAAAGAAGATATATTTATTTATGTTAAATTTTATTTTAGTTGTGGTTATTGTTTTTTTTTCTTTCTTGGTTTATACTTTTTTTATACTTTAATAATGTTCATTTGTGGTATAAAATTTTTATCAATATTTTTATTCTTGGAAAAAAAATTTTAGAATATTTTAAAAGAAACTCACAAATTAAAAAGTTGACATAAGGATGAAAAAAATAATAAAGTAAATAATGAATAAATTGATTAATTCAACAATATTCAATTTTCTTTATGAGATGGAATTAAATGTAAAAAATGTGATTAGAAAAATTAACACACCATTAAAAGAATAAATTAATGCCTTAGTTGTGGCCATAAAATATTCAGATAGATTTAAAAATGAAATTTAAAAATTAAAGATAATAAAAAAATAATAATTAATAAAAAAAATTAATTAAAAAAAAATAATTAAATTAAATTAAAAAAATAATTTTTTTGCATATTTAAATGAATTTTATTTAAATAATTATTTTCCTTTGTAATGGATATGAACACTGAATTAAATATAGATCAATTAGCAGAAATATTTAATATAAATATTCCAAATACTGAACAAATAAAAAAAAACGAAGCTTTATTTACAAAATATAAAAATTATCCTAAATTTGCTCCATTATTATTGGAAATATGCTGTGATGTAAATAAAAAATATTCTAATGAAGTTGAATTAAACGCAGCAATTCAACTAAAAAATTTTATAAATTCAAATTGGAAATTTACAAATAATGAAACTTATAATAAAAATTTAGTTTTTGATGATGATGTAATTATAATTATAAATGATGATGATAAAAATTATATTAGAAATAATATTATTGATGCTGTAATTTATATTATTGGAATTGAAAATGGAAAAATTTTAAAACAATTAAATCAATGTATAAAAAAAATTTTAAAATTTGATTTTGAAAAATTATGGCATGAAGATTATATGAAAAAAGTTATTAATTGTTTTATTTCTAATAATGAAAAACAAACTTATGCTGGAATTATTCTTTTTCATCAATTAAGTAAATTATTTGAATATGAAGAAAGTGAAAAACAAAATGTTTATAATAAATATTTTGAACAAGTTAATGGTCATTTTTTAAATTTTATTTCACAATGTAAAGATTTAAATAATAATATTCAAGCACAATTTATTTATAAACTGTTAAAAATATTTTTTAAGAGTTTTCAAGGTGATATTACACCATTATTTTTAATAGATGAAAATTATGAAAAATGGTCTAATATAATAATTAATGTTATTAAAACTCCAATTTCAAATGAAAATGTAAAAAATACAAAAAATGTTTTTTGGAAATTAAGAAGAATATGTTTTCAAATTATAACAAGAATATATCAGAAATTTTCTCAAATTAGTAATAAAGATTTAAAATCATTTAAAAAATTATTAGTAGAAAAATATTTACCTCAATATTTTGAAGTAATAAAAACAATATATGAAAATTGTGATAATAACAAAAATTATATTGATGATAATTGTTTAACATATATTTATAATTTCTTATCAAATATGATATCAAAAAAAAATTTAGATAAAGAAGTAACACAATTATTTATGAATAATAACAAATTAAAAGAACAAATAATAAAAGATGCAATAATCCCTTTAGAAGATTTAGATTCCTGGATTAATGATCCTAAAAATTATATTATTAAACAAATGGATGAAATTGGAGCATTATTTACTAAAAGACATAGTTCTTATAAAATGCTAAATGCTTTAATGAGTTATAAATCAAATAAAAAAGAAAATAAAAAAAATCCTCCTGATTTTTATATGAATTTTTTAACTTTCTTATCAGAAATTTTAAAAAATAATTCTCAAGGTCAAATTGAAGAAAATAAAAATATAATAGAAAATTTTAAAGATCAATCATTTATTACTAATCCAAATAATATAAAATGTAATTTAGTAAAAGAAGCAATTTTATATTTGATTAGATTAAATGAAAAATTAGTAATGAAATATTCTAAAAATATGTTTGAAGATTTAGTAGAAAATTATGTCTTACCTGAATTATCAAGTCCAATTGAATTAATGAGAGAAAAAGCAATGAAATTTTTAATGGAATTTAAAAATTATAAATATAATAATAAAATATTAGTAAATTCAATTACAATACAAATTATTAATTTATTACAAAATGATAATTATTTACAAGTTAGAATTTATAGTGCATTAACATCAAGTTGTTTAATAAAACAAGAAAATACACGTTCATTATTAAAAGGAAATATAAAAATTTTATTGTCAATTTATTTAAAATTAATGGAAGAAACAGATTTAGAAGATATTGTTGAAAGTCTTCAAAATATAATAACAGAATTTAAAGATGAAACTAAAGAATATATTGTTCAATTAAGTGATTATTTAATTAAATATTTTAATAAATTAATAACAAGAGAAGTAGATGAAGAAAATGAATATGATAATAGTTCACTTATAAATAATGTAATTTCAACTTTTATTGATATTATTAGTTTTTTTGTAAATAATAATGAAATTTATCCTCAATTAGAAAATTATGTAATAATAATTTTAGAATATTGTTTTAAAAAAGAAATATATGATAAATTAGAAGATGGAATGGATTTATTAGAAGAAATAATAAAAAATGCAAATGTTTTTCCTATTAAAATGTGGGAATATTTTATTCCTTTAATTACAAGTGTTATTGGAACTGATGAAGATTTAGAAGAATTTAAAAAAGAATATCCTAATCAGATTTATGAAGGAAATGGTTTTGATTCAATAAATAGTATTTGTAAATTAATAAAAATATATATTGCAAAAGATCCAAATACTTTTATTAATTCAACTGATAAAAAAGGAAAAAAATATATTGATTATTTATTAAGATTAGTTCAAAGTATTTTAGAAATTTGTGAAGGAAAAAAAAAATATGTAGAAACTAAAAATGCTTTTGATTTATTATGTGTATTATTTGATGTCTATAGAGGAAAAATTGATAATATCTTAAATGAAATATTAAAATTTATTTCAAATAAACATACACATAAAAATACATTATATAAAACAAATTTAAGAATTTTATTATCATCATGTTTTATATATAATTCATATTTATCATTAAAATATTATGAATCAATGAATGAAATTGAGCAAATATTTAAATTTTGGTTTGAAGGAATTAATAATTTTTCAAAAAAAAAAGATATAAAATATAATTTAATAGGATTATGTTGTTTAATATCATTAGATAAAACACAACAAAATAATTTAATAATTCAAAATATGAAACCATTAATAGACACAATAATATCTTTAGCAAAAAAATCAAATGAACTTTCTATTAAAAATTGTAAAGAAGAAGAAAATGATGAAAATGAAGAAGAAGAAGATGATGAAACAAAGGAAAATGATTTATATAAAAATTTTTTAAAAGAAGATATTTGTGAAGAAGATGATGAAGATATAAGTTGGAATGAAGATGATAATGAAGATGATGAAATTACTCAATTAGATAAACAGAATGATGTTTTATTTTTAAAAGAAACTTTAAATAATATTTCACAAAAATCTCCTGATGAATATAATAAAATAAATGAATTATTAGGTGAAAATATTAATTTATTAAAAGATATTTTCACAAAGGAAGAAGAAATACAAAAAAATAAAAAAAATAATAAAAATAAATAAAAAAAAATAAAACTATTTTAAAATAATTTAAAAAAATTATTTTTAAATAATATAATAATATAAGTAATATATTTTTATTTTAAACTTAATAAAAACTATTATTTTAAGGTAAAAAAATTAAAAATGGGTTGTTGTGATCCAAAAAATGGTTATTCAGTAAATAAAAAATCAGAACTAATTACAAATAGATCAAAATTAATAAACCAAAATTCTAAATCAAAACAAAATAATTTAAATATAAATGATAATGAAAACATAGATTCAAACAAACAAAGAGAATTAGAAGAAACAGAAATTCCAAATAAAACTGAATTACAAATTCCACCAATGAAAATACCATCAACAATAATTCAAACAAAGAAACAATTACAATTAACAATTATAGAAAGTAAACATTTACAAGAAGGAAAAATATTATCAATTAATCCAGGAGGATTAATTGGATCTGAAAGAGATGCTTTAGATGGAATCACTTTTTTTGGTGTTAATAATGTAAAAATATTTATTTTTTTATTTTATTTTTGGATTATTAAAATTAGACTGAATTAAAAAATGATTTTAATTTCCCTGAAGAAGAATCAAATATTGCAAAAAGACATTTTGAAATTAAATATGATATTCAAAATGATGAATATAAAATTAGAAATTTAAGTGGAAGTGGTTTATTTATAAAAATAGAAAATAAAATGATATTAAAAAATAATTCAGTTTTTTCTTTTTCTTCAACTTTAATTTGTGTAAAAATAAATTTAAATATAAATAATTTTGGAAGTACAATATCATTAAAAATATTACATGGAACAAATCAAAATAATGAATATTCATTTAATTCAAATGATAAAGTAGTAATTAAATTAGGAAGATTAAAATCAAATATAATTGATATTGATTTTAATGATGAAAGTACTTCAAGATTACAAACAACAATTTTATATGAAAATAATAATTGGTATATTGTTGATGGTGATGGTAATAAAAAAAGTTTAAATGGAACTTGGTTTTTTGCAGATGAATATATTACTATTAATGAAGGTATGATTTTTAGAGCTGGTTCTACTACTTTTAAATCTCATTTATTTACTCCTTAAAAAAATATTTTTTTTTAATTTAATTTTTTTAAAATTAAATTTTTATTTTTTTTCTTAATTTTCTTTTTGTTCTTTTTCAAGTTTTTCTATTGATTTTTGTAGATTATATTTTTTTTTTATATTTTTAAATATTATGTATTCTAGAAGTTTATGTTTTTTACGAGGTAAGTAATCTGAGTTTTCATTATAAAATTGTTTTATTATTTTATAATATAATCTTGAATTTAATTTGCTGTTTTTATTATTTGATTCTATATTATTTATTTTATTCAATTCTTCTTTTAATTCATTTAAATCTTTTTCATTATATAATTGTATTGAATTTTTAGGAGAATTTATTGGTTCTAATTTTGCTTTTTCCAAAAATTTTTTTTGTTTTGATAAGTTTATAAATAAATTAGAATCATTATATGTATCAATTTTACCTGATTGATGATTGAAATAAATTAAATTTTGTTTGTTACTTAAGTCTTTATATTTCTTATTTAATATTTTTTTTAAATTATTTATAAAATATTCATGATTCATTTTGTTATTATCTCCTTTTTCATTTAAAATATCATTATTTTTATTTATATCAATTTTATTTGAATTATCTTGTTTGATTTTACATTCTAATATTTTATTTTGTGTTAATATTTTATTGTTGTATTGAATACCATCAAAAATAATATTATTCATTGGAGTATCAAAATCAATATTATGAAAATTATTCATTATATAATATGAAAAATTATCAATATTTTCTGAATTTACTAATTTACCCATTCTATTTTTTTTAAAAAAATCATTAATTATTTCAAATTTATTATCCCAATAAAGTGACAAATGATATTTAATTGCTTCTAAAATAAATTTATTATTTTTTTTGCAAAATAAATTATAATTTTTAATTGTATTCAAAGGAGAATTATTTATTATTTTAATTCCAGATTTTATTTTTAAATTATTTTTTAATTTTGTCTTATAATCAGATATATCTAATCGAGTATTTATTTCATTTTTTATTTTTTCTTTTGTATTAATATCAATATCTATTAAACCTAAATTTGCTTTTTTTTTTGAAAAATTATTTTTATTAATAGGAGAAAGTATGGCACTTAAACTTTTTTTAGGTTGTAAGAAATTAATTACTTGAGCATTTTTATTTATAGGAGTTAAGTTTTGACTAAAATTACAAATTTTCTTTCCATAAAAGTTTTTATTTAAATTAAAGTTGTTTATGTGATTAATATAATTATCATCAAAAAATGAGTTTAAATTTATATTATTAATACTGTTTGATGTATTAATAGTACTAATATTCTTCAAATTAAAAATATGACAATTTGAATTACTAGTATTAAACTTTTTTAATTTTTTTAATGTTTTTAATCTTATTTTAAAATGTGCATTTTTATTTTTAAAAGAATCATCAAAAGAACCTTTTTTATTCATATTTAATTCCAAAACAAATAAAAAAATAAAAATAAAAAAAATAAAAAAATATAAAAAAAATTATTTAATAAACTGTCTTTTATCATCTTGATTTCCTAAATTAAGAAATCTTTTATTTTTCCTTCTCATACTTGAAGTAGTATGTCTAACATTTAAATGAACAAAAGGAGGAGAAACTAATCCAAAGCTTTTACACAACATCATCAAGTCTAATTTTTCCAAATTAAAAACTTCTTTATTAACCTGAGCATTATAAGCATGAATATAAGCTCTATAAGCTTCCACAGCTAAATTATATAAATACTTATCATTTCTATTAACTAATTTTTCTAATTGTTCTTGAACTTTAGCTAATTTTGATTCTTCAAAATCAAATTCTTCAATTTTAATTTTATAAACTTTTAATAATCTAATAAATCCTATTTCATTTGGTAAAATCATAATAAGTGCTTTACCACTTTTAAAAGCACCTCTTGCAGTTCTTCCAACACGATGTAAATATTCTTCTGAATCATGTGGTGGATCATATTGAATAACCCAATCAATATCAGGAATATCTAATCCTCTTTGAGCAACATCAGTACATAATAAAATTCCTTTTTTAAGAGAACAAAATTCTAAAAATGTAGATGAACGTTTTTGTTGTTTATAATCTCCTGTTAATGATAAAACTTCACAATCAACATAATTTAATAATGTTGAAAAAAATTCTACTTCTTTACATGTTGAAAAGAATATTATTATTTTTTTATTTGGATTTTTTTTAATAAATGTAAATAAAAATAGAAATTTTTTATCTGCTGTTATTTTAATATATCCTTGTTCAAGAGATGATACAGTTGGATCATCATTTGATGTTTTAATTCTTATATTTTCATAATTTTTAATTGATAATGTTATTAAATCTTCTACTTTTGGTGTTATTGTTGCTGAGAAAAGAAGTGTTTGTCTTTCTTTTGGAATTTTTTTTATTATTTGTTTTATTTCTTCTTCAAAACCAATTTTTAATATTTTATCAGCTTCATCAATTATTAACATTTTTAAATTAGAATAATTAAATTTTTTAGTATTTTCCATATGATCAAGTAATCTTCCTGGTGTTGCTATTACAATTTTCATATTTGAAGATGAAATTTTTTCACTTTCTTTCTTTCTATTTCCACCTCCAATAACAAGAGTACATAAATTTCCATTATCAATTAAAATATCTTTTGCTAAATCATATAATTGAATTGCTAATTCTCTAGTTGGTGTTATTATTAATACTAAAATTCCTTCTTTTATTTTAGAAGTTAAAATTAATTGAGCAGCTGGAATTAAAAAAGCTAATGATTTACCACTTCCCGTTTTAGCTTGTCCTATTACATCTTTTGATTCTAATGCTTGTGGAATTGATTCACTTTGAATTTTTGTTGCTGTAATGTAACCTAATGAGTTTAATGTTTCTTTTAATTTTTGATTAAGAGGAAATGATGAAATTTTTGTGTCTGAGAAGTAATCAGAATTTGAATTTTCTAATTTTTGGTTTTCTTTTAATTTTGAAAAGTCATTTATTGCTTTTTTTGAATTTTTAGAATCTAAGGAATTTGATGAATTTTTTCTTGGAGTTTTTAATTTTAGGTTTTTTAATTCTGGATTTGTTTTTAAGTTTAATTCAGCCTTTTTTTCTGATTTATTTCTCTTTTCTTTTTTATCCATTTTTTGGAATAAAAAATATTGATTATATAAAAATAAACAATAAATAAAATTCTAATGGAAGAATTATTTAATAGAAGAAAAGAATGTCCAAAATGTATAATACATACACCACCTTCTTCATATTATTTTATCCCATCTAAAAAAGATGAATATAAATATTTAAATAATAATAAACAAAACCCAACAAAATTAATAAGATATATTTTTGAAAAAAAAAATAAATCCAATTACAAATCATTTGAAAATGAAATTTATGAAAAATTTTCCAATTATTTAAAATCAAAAAAAATAATTTTACCTATGAATTGGAAAGAAAGTGACACAAGAAGATTTCTTCAATCAACTTATTTTGATATTGAAAAAACTTTAGAAAAAATAATTGAAAATATAAAGTTTGAAATACCAAAAATACCATTTAATTCATATAAAGAAATTTTATCAAGTCGTTTTTTATATATGCATGGTTTAGATATTAATTATTGTCCAATTTTAGTTACAAATGGTAAAATTTTTATGGATATAATTGATAAATATCCAATTGAAAATTTTATTTGTGCAATTGATACATTTATTTCTTATTTAATAGAACATTTTTTTATTCCTGGACAAGTTGAAAATTGGGTTATGATTGCAGATTTAAAAGAAGTTTCTATTTGGGATCCTCCATTAAAATTATTAAAAATATTTGAATTTTTACAAACTAAATATATTTTTAGATTAAAATATCTTTATATTTATGGAATGGAAACAATTTTAAATTTTTGTTTTAATATTATTAAAAATGTTATTGATGTTAGAACTACTAATAAATTCAAATTTATTGATAATCAAAATGATATTAATAATATTGTTTTAACTAATATTCATTCTTCACAAATTGAAAGAAAATATGGAGGTGATGCAAATAATTTACTTCATGATTTAGATTTTCCTTTTATTTTACCTAGTAATGAATATCAAATTGAGAAAAATAGAAAAGAAATTATTAATGAAGAAGAATATATTAAAAAATATAAAAATAATGAATTATGTGTAATTTCACCTTATTTATATAATAAAAATATTGGTTCTGAAACCAGTAGTAAAAAACCAATTATTTATAATGGGATGGAATTTTATGAAGTAAGTAGTATTCCATCATCAAGTAGAAATTTTACAATTCATGATGTTAAAAGCGACATTAATTATAATTATAATATTAATAAAGAACCTAATTATAATAATAAAATTAATAATAGTAATAATAGTAATAATAATATAAATGTTGTATTTATTGAAAATTATCTTAAAAATGAAGATCATTTAATTGATGAAAAAAGTGAAGGTAAAACAGGATTAATTGATATTAAAAATGAAAACTCAGGATTTAGAGAATTAAATAATTATAATAATATAAATAAATATAAATCAGATAATAAAAAATTGGTAAATCACAATAACAAATATAAACTAAAAAATAATTCAATGAATGTTTTAGTTGAAAAAGAAGAAAAAAACAAAGGTTGTTGTAAAGATACGTGTAAAATAGCTTGAAAAAAATTTTTTTCATAAAAGAATATAAATAAAAATAATTAATGAAAATAATTAATATTTATAAATGATTAGAAAAATAAAAATTAATTTATTTTTTTTAAAACTTAATAAAAAAAAAGAAAATAAAAAAAATGAATAAATTTGTAATAAGAAAAGCTCCATTATATTATATTGATGGTGTACCTGCATATAAAGCTGGAGAATGGCCAGGAATAAAATCAAGTAAATTTGGTAATACAAAAATGATAATTCATCGTTTATCATCAGATATATTTAATTTTAGCAGTAAATAAAAAAAAATTTTTTAAATTTTATAGTTCCTGATACATCAAATTTACCTCGTAAAAAATTATTAGGAATGAGATATTCACAAGATTTACCATCAAGACCAAAAATAAAAAAAGTTATTCAATATGAATCAAAATCAGAAGATATTATTCCTGCTATTCCAGGAATAAGACCTTTTGTTCCTAAAAAATATTATTTTGAGAAAATAAATGATTATCATGATGAGAAAGAAGAAGCTCATAATAAATTAATTAAACAAAATATGATTATGAGAAATCATACTGAACAAAGTTCATTAAGACCTAATATTTTAAGAAGTGATTTTCCTAAAGATTTTTATGATAATATTTCTAGGAATAAATTATTAGGTGTTTCTTTTACTAAAGAAACTTTTGATACTTTTAGAAAAAATACTCTTCCTAAAATTAAACAAACAAATGAGTTTTTGGAAAATAGTAAAAATGCTTTGAAACATATTGAAGGACAGAAAATGTATAATTTGAAAAATAAACAAGAAATTCAAAAAAGAGATATTAATTATGTTGAAAGTTTAGAAAATTGGGGAATTAAGGATGATACTAAATCAAAAATTAATAAAAGTTTAGAAATAAATTAAAAAAAATTAATATTCTTATTATTTATAAATTATATTAAAAAATTAATTTAATATAATAAATTTCCTAACAAAAAAAAAATAAAAAAATAAATATCATATTTTAATATAAAAAAATGACAGAAATACAATATGAAGTTGATAATGGAATATTATTTAAATTTATAAGATTATGTGCAATAATTTCAGGAATATTATTAATAACAGTATTAAAACCTCATAGATTATATAAAAAATTTTTAATATCATTTTTAAATTATTCATTTAAATATCGTGGAGCAGATTGGCAAATTTATCATATTTTAATAGTAATAATTTTCTTTTTTACAGTTTTATTTTCATTTCTAAAAATGCAAAGTTCTCAATATAAACCTGATCCTACTGATACATTTGAAAGTAAATTAAGTAAATTAGATAAAAAATGGTTAAATGAAATGGAATCTTGGTTAACTTTTTTTATTATTATTTGCCTTATTAGTGTTTATAGATGTTCTATGATTTTTAGTTATGAAAATAAAATTACTAAGGAAGTTGAAGATGTTAAAAAACAAATTGAAGAAGCTAAAAAAAATTAAAATTATTCAATTTTAATATTTTAAAAATTGATTATTTAAATTATTATTTTATTTTTTTTTTTTTATTTTTTTAAATTAAGGAGTATTTTAAAATTTATCTTATAATATAAAAATGGGAAAAAATAGTTTTTATATAATTTTAATATGTCAAATTTCGAAAAAATAAATTTTTTATCAAAGAAAAGAAAAAAATCAATAAGAGATAATTTTTTTTTATTTCGTAAAAAGTCATTACTGAAAAAAAATTTTTCAAAAAAAAAAAATTTATCATCATCATTAGAAATAGATTTAAACAAAGCAAGTGTTTATACATTAAAATCTATTAAATTAGGAAACTTTGTTTCATCATGTTTAACCAATTCAACTTCAGAAAATGAATCAGTAGAAAAAAATATAGTTTCAAATAAAAAATATAAAGAAAATTTTACTATTCCTCAATTTATAAATTTTAAAAAATCAGATAATAATGAAATAAGTTTTAGATGTATTGATGATAAATTGGTTTTAAAAAATCTTAAAATTGATAAAAAAGTAGAAGATAATATTTGGATGAAATTAGATAATGATGAAATAAGTGAAGAAGAAGATTTAAAATCTGGTCAAAATAAACTTCATAAATTTTTATCTATAGAAATAAACAAAATAAAAAACAATAAAATGTATTTAAATAATAAATTATTTAGAAAAAAGCAAAAAAAAAAAAAAAAAAAAAAAAAAAATAAAAAAAAAAAATAAATAAATAAAAAAAAAACAAAAAAAAAAAAAAAAAAAAAATTTTATATAATTAAATAAATATTATTTATAATATTATTAAAAATTAATTGAATAAAATAAGTTTTAA
>JAEEGK010010905.1_pt1 | contig 20895 bp, 9 predicted proteins | sample 8958771 | NCBI WGS metagenome assembly JAEEGK01 (sample SAMN16246547, study PRJNA631951) | gut metagenome | biome: gut microbiome; feature: rumen; material: SC-attached | host: Bos | place: Iran: Karaj | collected 2018-10
TATTAAATAATATTGCGAATAAGATAAATAATAAAATTTATTCAAACATTTAAAATAATAATTTAAATATGTCAAACTTTATTCCTTCATATTTATCAAATAATATAAAAACAATTGTTAATACCCAATTGATTAAAGAAAAAAAACATAAAACTCATCAAAATTCTCCATATAGATCATTATCTAATAAATTTAAGACAACTATGTTTAATATTAAAAAACAATTATCTAATATTTCTTTAGGAGAAAAAATAATATATAGTTCAAGAAGTAACAACAGATTTTTTGAAAAAGAATTTTCAACGAATATGCTTAATATAGAGAATGATAATATCAATAGTTTAAAAATCTGTCAAAATGAATCTTTTAAAATTATTAATGATATGACAAATTATATAAATAATAATATTGAACTTCAAAAAGAAAATATGAAATTAAAAGAAAATATCAAATTTCTTTTAAATCAAAATAAAAAAATTCAAAATCAAAATTTAAATCTAAATGAAGGTTCTAAAGAAGATAATATAGAAAATAAAATGTTAAAAGAAATAATATTAGAATATGAAAGGAAATTAAAAATAATAGAAGAAAAGTATACAAAATTAATACAAGAAAATATGAAAATAAAAAAAAATTATAATGAAATATATTTGAAATTCTCAGCGATATCACGTAATAAAAAAAAAGAAAATAATAAAGCAAGTTTATCATCTCAAATAAATAATTCCATTTTTTCATTATCAGAAGATACAACAAAAGAAAATGTAAGTAAAAATAATAATGATTTAATTGAAATGAATACTTCAACTTTACATAGAAATTCTTCTTCTATTTATATAAAAAAAGTTCCAAAATTAAAACATAATTCAAACTTAAAAATAAGTGATTTATTAAATGAAGAAAAAAAAGTTTTTAATCCTTTAAGTTCATATATGAATAATTCTATTAAAAAAATTGATTCTAAAATAATCAGACTTTCAAATAAAAATAATAATATACCAATTTTATCTTTTTCACCTCCTATTTTATATAATATAACAAAAAATTTTGATGAAAATGAGGAAAATAAAAATAATCATATTATTATCAATTTTAATATTTCTAGTAAAAAATTTGCAAAAAAAGCTTATTATGAAGGAAAATCAAATTTTAATAAGATTTATAATAGTATTTCAAATCATCAAAATGATTTACTTTTATCTTTATCAAATGGAGCAATAATAATAACAGGGAAAGATACAAATCAAATGTTTTTTTATAACAATATTAATAGTTATATTTATAATTTACAAAATTTAAATCATTCACATAGTAAAGGTGGTTTAATTCAATATGATAATAATAAATTGATTTGTATAAGTGGAATTCAAAGTACTTCAGTTGAAATATATAATATTAAAGATAATCAATGGAATGATTTACCTAATATGAACAGACCTCATTGTGACAGTTCTTATATTATTATTAATAATAATATATTATATGCTTTTTTTGGTTTTGATTCTCAAAATAAAAAATATATTGATGATATTGAATATTTTAATTTAAATAACTATTTTTCTAAATGGAATATAATACTATTAGAACAAAAAATAAATATTAGAGGACATAGTCTTTTTAGTATATATAAGAATAATAATTCAGGCAATATAAAAATTATTTTAATTGGTGGATATAATGATTCATCATGTAATAAAGGGTTAATTGAAATTGAGATAAATAATACAAAAGTAAAAATTCTAGATGGATATATTAAAGAATTTGAAAGTAAAAATAAAGATAAAAATTTAGAAGAATATGAATATAACTTTTCAACTCCTTTCTACAGTTATTATGAACATAATACAAATATAAACTATATGTATAATATAGATACACAATTTAATGCCCATGTTATAGATATTGAAAATTTAAATCATAATGTTTATAAATTCTCAAATTTTAAATCAAAATTATTTAATAATTATTAATTTATTTATATATATTCAATAAATTGTTTTTAAATTTGAAAATTAAAATTTTTTTTCTTATTTTTTTTTGCTATAACTTTTAATTTCGAATTCATTATAATATTCAGTGGATAAAAAAATAATTGTATAAATGATAAATCTAGATTCTTATGAAACTATTTTCCTTTGTTTAATAATTATTTATGGTTCAATAAGGATTTTTTATAGCAAACATAGATTCACAACAAAATATAAAAAATCAGTCAATTATTATTTAGAAAAATTTAATTCTTATTTAGTTTCATTTGGAGTTATTTTTTTCCCATTAGCATCAATAATTTTTCATTGTTTTGATGATTTTAAAATTGAAATTCCTGAATTTTTAAGAATAATTTCATCAATAATATTATTTTTTGATGTCATATTTTTTTATTTCATTCATGACCAATTAGCAGATAATTGGAGTCCTTATTTAGAAGTTAAAGAAAATCAAAAATTAATTACAAATGGAGTATATAAGTATATTAGACATCCAATGTATACTCAATTATGGATTTGGGTAATTTTTCAAGGATTAATTCTTTCTAATTATTTTATTGAAATTATTGGAATATTAACTTGGGGAAATTTATATTTTGTGAGAGTTTCTAATGAAGAAAAAATGATGATTGATGAATTTGGAAATGAATATAAAGAATATATGAAGAGAACTGGGAGATTGATTCCCCTATTAAGTTGTTAATGGTTAATAAAATAAAAATTATTTTGATTTTTATGTAATTGTTTATCAAATAATAATTAATAACTTTTTCATTATTTTGACTATAATTCATTTCATTTTTAACAAATAATTGAAGAATCAATTAAATTTGACTTTTACTATTTTATATATATATATAAATAATATTATTATTTTTTACAGATTACTCATTTTACCATTTTTAAAATTAAAAAATGTATTTTAGTAAATATAACATCCACAAGTTGTTTTTGGTTTTAAATATTTCCATTGATTTTTATCAATTAAATGAAATAAATCACATATATGGCACATAATTAATTTATATTCTTTTTCTTCATATCTATAATTATATTTTTCTTTATCTTCTGAATATTTTTCATAACATTCTCTGCAAATTAAATGATTTTCTTTATTATAGTCTATACCTTCTTTTAAATCACCTCCTATAAAATCATTTGGAATAAAAATATCAATTTGATAATAATTAACACGTTTTTTGTTTGAAGGAACATTAATATTTATTTGTAACTCTTTACAACAAATAAAACACAATTTTTTTACTATAGAAATCATTCTTTCTTCAGCATTTTTTATATATTTTTTATCATCATCTAATTTTAATATTTTTATTACTTCTTCATTATCAAAAATTTTTCCACATTGACATTGATGTTTTTTTATTTTTTTTTTTTCGTATCTATTTAATATTATATAATCATTGGTTGATAAATTAAGTAATTCAAAAATACAATTTTTACAATATTGACAATCACATTTTAATTTAATTATATCTATTTCTTTTTTAAAACATTTATTACAAATATTTCTTATTTTAGAAGACCAAATATTTGTAAAAGAATAATTAAATAAATGAAGACAATCAGAATCACTTATTATTATTTCAGGATTTTTAGAAAAAACTATTGGCCTCATATAATAAGAAAAATTTTTATAATTTTCCAATAGAAATAATTGCAATCTTTCTTCTAATGTTTGATTTATTTTCAATTTTAAACAATTTGAACATATTAAATAATCGCTTTTATATAAATTAATGTATTGACAATTTTCTTTACAATTAGAACAAATTTTTTGAATGTTTGATTTATTTCCACATAATATGATTGATAAATCAGGTATATAATATTTTAAATTGTTATTTAGATTTAATTTTTCATGATAAAGAATATGATAATTAGTAAAAAAATATCCTAATTCAATATTAATATTTGATAGATTTTTTGAAGAAAATTCTATTTCTTTCAATTCTTGCATATTTCCTTCAATATAATATATTTTTAAATTAACATTGAACATATTAATTAGAGATTCAATTATAAATTTAGAAGGTTCATTATAATAAATTATTGCTATACTAGTATCAAATTCATTTTCTAAATCTAAATTATTTAAGTAACCATATACAGAATATCTTAAATATCTAATTAAAATTTGATCTAAATCATCAATATCATTTTTTAAAAAAGATTTAATTAAAATTTCATATGCATTTTCATATTCATTTGCTCTTATTAAATCATAAATAATATTTAATATAGTTAAAGCTTTTTCTGTATTTAAATGAAAATAAATATCCCCTATATCAACTAATCTAAATATATCATATATTAAAATTGAAAATAATTTAATATCTTTTTTTAAAATACAATGTTCAAATAAACAAAAAATAAAAGCTCTATAAAATGAATCTCCATTTTGTGGATTTATATATCTAAAATATTCAAAAAAATTTTGTTTAATATAATATATTTTTTCAAAATCATTTTTTGAAAAAATAATTTGAGAGATTAAAAATTCTTTATTATTAGTTGTTTTTATATCATTATATAATTTATTTCTTTCTTTAAAATCAATGAAATAAAATAAATTCAAGAAAAAACATTGAGAAGTAAAATTTGTAGAAATTTTAGATAAAAAATTTATTTGTTTATTGTCTTTGATTGAAAAATTCTTTGAATCATTCATAAGATTTTTAAAAATAGTATTATTTTTTATTCCATTTTGTTTAGAATAGGTTTTATTTTCATTATTCCCAAAAAAATTATTTTGACCCAAAAATTCTTTAAAAGAAATTTCTTTACTTCTTTTATCAAAATCAATTAATTCATTATATATTATATCATTAATTGGAATTGATTCAACAATTTTTTCATTTAAACTTTTTTTTTTTGAAGAACATAATTTAGAATCAAATTCTAAAGAAGTATGAACATAACTATTAATAATAGTGTCTTCATTTGAAAGAAATGAATTTATTAAATTTTGTGAGTTATTCTTAAGAATAGAAGACTTAAGGTATTGAGTTTCATTTATATTATTTACATCAATTTTTTTATTATTAATATTGATATTATATTTTAAAGAATTTATATGATTGTTTGAGTCTTCTTCTTCAATCACAGGAATAATTAAACTATCTTTATTCCAATTTTCAATTATTGATTTTTTATCTATTATTTTTGATGAATTTGAATAAGAATTATTATCTAATTTTATTAAACGCATATCATTAATATTATTATTTGAATTATTATCAATAAGCTCTTTATTATATTCTTTATTTAGGGAATTCTTTTTTTGAATATTATTATTGTTGGTTTTATTTTGATTATTATTTATTCCCATTTTTCTTTCTTTTAAAATACTATCATTAGTAAATAAAAAAAATTCATCTGAATCTTTCAGATATTGTTTCTCCTTTTGAATTGCCTTAAATGAGTTTTTCATAAATAAGTATAAATTATTTATTTTTTACTAAAAACCCATAAAATAAATTATAATTAAAAAAATAATTAAAAAAATTTATAATAGTCTCCAAAAAAAAAAACATAAAAATAACCTTACTAAAGTTTAACAAATATAAATTTTTTCAATATAATAAAATATAATAAAAATTGAATATTCTTATCCTCTCTAAAAAAATTAAAATGAAAAAAAATAAAAAAACCTTAAACTCTAAGATGTTCATTAAAATTATTATTATCTATATTTCCATTATTTCTATTATTTCTTTCTCTTTTCATTTTTTCATAATCTTCATCTTCAGTTTTTAATTCAAATCTACAAATAGGACATGAATCATGTTGGTTTAGCCAAGGCATTAAGCAATCTTTATGAAAATAATGTTTACAAGGTAGGTCCATACATTCATTTCCAATTTGAAATTCTTCTTTACAAACAGAACAAATATTTTCATTTCCATAATTATCTAATTTTTCCTTTGTTAAAATATATTTATTTAACTTATCAATTTCACTTTTTGAAGCTGGAGGACTTCCATATCTATTTGTATCATTATTCATTATGTAATTTAATATATTTTCTATTTCTTCTTCTTCATATTCCATATTTATTAAATTTAAAACAAAGTCTATTAAAAAATTATTCGGATTTGATACTCTAATTATTTGAGGTTGTGATTCATCTCCTCTTGGATTATATGGAATAAAATTTTGAGGATTTTCATTTGAATTTTCTGTTATTTCTTCACATATTTGATTATAACAAAATATACACTCTATTGGCTGTGATTCTATGTATATTTTGTTAAAGACTTTTTTACAGTTATAACACCAATATTTTTTTGATAAAGTTGATTCATATTCTTCTTTGGTATTCATTTTTTTAATTTTTTTATGTATTTTTTTATTTTTTTTAGATTTTTAGTGGAGTTTTATTTATTTCATTTTAATTTTTTTTATTTTATTTTATTTATTCCAGAACATTATTTTTTAAGTGAGAGATTGATTATTTTTTAGTTAGAAAAATACTTTAAGTTTAAAAAAATAAAATATATTTTATGAATTTAAATATTATATTTTCAAACACATTATTTTTTCTAACAAATCAAAAGAAAATAAACATGGAAAAATAAAAGGAATTTTTAAACAACTTTTGTTAAAATATTTAAAGAAATGAATATGAAATATTATCCGAAAAAAATATATTAAAAATTGGAAAAATTTTTAATTCTTTTTTTTAATATTTTTATAAAAATAATATTCAAAAAATAATATATAAGAATTATAATAGTTTTTCAATATTTAACATATTTAGAATTATTCTTAAATTTATCCTATGATATATAATAGTAATTTGAATAATTTTAAGATTAAATGGAAGAAAAATATTCATTTAGAAAATTGAATTTTGAACAAAAAATATTTAATGTAGATGAAAAAAATATTTCTCAATTTAAAGAAACAAGATTATCAAGTCCTCAAGCAAAAAACATAAGATATAAATTTATAATAGACCAATCAGAAGAAGAAAAAAGTGAATATGTAAAAATGGAAGAAGAACAATTAGAAACTCTTTAAATATTTATTTTAATAAAAATAATAAAAATAATAATTATAATAATATTTTTTATTTTTATTTGAGGCAAAAAAAATTAAATACATTATTTATAATATCCTATTGTGCAAACTTATTTAAATTTTCCATACATTCATAATTCTTTCCATTTCCAAAAAATCAGGTCTATTATTTTCATTAATTTCTAACATTAAGGCAATTAAATCAATAAATTTTTTACTATATTTATTTTTGAGAAGATCATTTACAAAAATTTTTACAGTATTCATATCAATCAAATTTCTAATCTGGTATAAATAATTAATATTCAAAGTTGCAGCATAAACAATGCATAAACCAAGTGAATAAACATCACTTTTAAATAAATTATGTTTAATATCAATTTGATTTGTTCTTAACCCATTATATAAAAGAGGACTCATATATAATTCAGTTCCTCTCAAAGTATTTTTATCACTACAAAAAAGTATTTGTTTAGCTTCTCCAAAATCAGCAATTTTATATATTTTATTTTTAAAAACTAATATATTTTGAGGTTTAATATCTCTGTGACTTACTCTTTTTCTTTGAAGAAATGCTAATGCTGATGATAATTGTTTTAATATTATTATTAAATCTTCTTCTAAATAATATTTCTTTAAAAGACAATTATTTTTTATTTCCTTTTCCCAATCTGTTCTTCCAACTTCCATTAAAATGTAAATTACATATGTAGTTTTATCTAATTTATTTTTATATAAACCTAAAATTTTAATGATATTTGGATGTATTAAATTATTACATAAATTATATTCTTTGATTAAATCTTCTATTTCTAATTCATCAGATAATATTATTTTTTTCATTGAAAATAACTTTCCGTTAATATCTTGAACTAAATAAATTTTTCCGAAACTGCCTTGTCCAATTTGAGTTATTATAGTATAATCATCAAAATTGAATTCATTTAATCCACCATATGTTTTAGAATATATATTTTGTGATGATGCTCTTTCATAATTATTATTTTCTTTATTATTATTATTATTTGAATCATTTGATGCAAAAGAGAATTTTTTCTTACAAGAATATAACTCTTCTTTTATTGAGGGTACTCTTAACATATTTATGTCATCTATTATATTTTTACAATGATTTTTTTTTTTGAATAAATTATTATATTTCAATTCATCATCACTTTTATCTATATCATCTCTTGAAGATGAATTATTTTTTTCTGTTATTTTTTTTGATGATTCATAAAAACTTCTTTTCACTACAATTTTTTGCCTTTCTTTATTTATAAATGGTGAATAAATTGAATTTTTATTTTTAAAATTATCATTATAATATATTTTATTTATTTCATTTTCATTTATATCTTTATTTACTTTTTCTTTAGAATGAGGATTTAAATTAAGTTTAAAACGTTTTATTTTTCTAATGCAACTTTTAGGGGATTCATTTTCACTTTTTTCTATACTATTATCGCTACTTTGAACAAATGATAAATTTTTAATTTGAACTTTAGGAATATTATTTATTATATTATTATCTCTAGCACTATTACAATTATTGTCTTTTTCTCTTTCTCTTTCTCTTTCTGTTTCTTTTTCTTTTGTTTCTCCTTCTGATTGAACATCAGTTAATTTAATTAAATTTAATCTACCAAAATTTTTTTTAGAAAATTTCTTTTTAGAAACTTGAATGTGAATATTTTCATAAATATTACTATTATAATCATTATTATAATTATCTTTATCAATATCTTCATTTTTTTCAGTAGTTATTCTCGAAAGATTTTTAGAATTATATTTCATTGAAATATTTTTCATACTTCCACCAAATAATTTATCATGTAATTCACTTAAAGTTCCACCAACAATACTTTTATTTTTTAAATTTCTGCTATTTATTTTTTTCGATGACTTACCTGAACCACTTGTTTCATTAGTTTCATTACTATTATTTTCATTATCATAATAATCATAAATATTAAATTTTACACATTTAAATTTTTTTTTACATAAAGGACAAAACCATAAATAATTATTTAACAAATTCATTTTTTTACATTTTGAACAAACTACAATATCATTATTAGATGAATTACCATGAAATAAAAGACCATCACAATCGAAATTATGATAAAAATTAATTTGATTGATTTCATCTTTTGAATAACAATTACAATCCATTTCTTTTGGTTTAATTATTCTTTTTTCAAGAAGAGCATTTTTAATAGCTAAATTAGTAATTTTAAACTCAAGGGGATTAAATATTTTAGCATAAGATTGAAATTCTTTTTTACAAACAACGCATTTCCATAAAATATCCATTGGATTTATTGTAAATTTACATTTTTTACAATATAACTCACTGTTTTTTAAATAAAATTTTTCTCCACATTTTATGCAACTCATTTGCTCACATATTAAAACATTACAATGATATTTTTCCCAAGTTGCAGGAGGAAGAATTTTATCTGTTAATGAAGTTAACGAAGAATAAAATTCAATGTTACAATTTTGACAATACATTAATATTGAATTTTCATAATAACACATTTTACAATTTATACATATTACATATAATATTTTATTTTTATTTATTTGATCTAAAACTATTATAAATCTTCCTTTACATGTATGAATTGGAATTTTATTATAATTGCAATGACATCGAAAATTATTTAACAACGATATACTTTTTTTATTTTGATTATATTTTTTTAACGTGTTATAACATAAATTAAACATTTTCTTATATATGTCATTATAAAATGTTTTTTCTACTTTATTCATTATTGTTTGAAAATCTTTGTTTTCATATATTTCTTCTCCATATGAATCATTTAATATTAAATGCATTCTATTATTAAATTTTTTTAACAAATTATATTCTTTTTCAATTAAAATTCCTTCACAATTATCAATAAATTCCTTTTTATATTTTTCATATACCTGTGAAAAGTCAAATATATTATAAGGTTTTTTAATTATTTCTTGAGATATTACTCTTTTCTTTTGATACTTAATATTATTTGACATATTAAAAAAAATAAAAAATAAATAATTAATAAAATTACTCAATTAAAATCTCTTACACTTAAACAAAAAAAAAACAATTAAATTAATTATTCAAAATAACCCCAAAAATTTTTCTATATATTAAATTTAAAAATTATTTATTATCAAACTTAACATGTTTATTTTCATGTGGATTTATATTTAAATCTTTTTCTCTTTTAATTTCATCAATTTCATCATGTTTCAAAACCTCATCTTTCCCTAAATTGAATTTTTTAAACCATTTATGATTTAAATAATTTTCTATAGTTATTCTTTTATCAGGACGTTTTTCCAGACATTTTTTAATTAAATCAATAACCTCATCACTTCTTTTTTCCCAAAAATTTTTAGGAAATTTACATTCATTAAAGACAATCATTTTAGCGATAATTTCTTCATTATCAGAATCATCATCAAAAGGTAAAAGTCCAGTAAGCATATAATAGCAAATAATACCTAAACTCCAAATATCTACTTCTTTATTATATGGAGTTCTTACTAGAACTTCCGGAGCTACAAAACTTAAAGTTCCAAAACCATCAACCACATGTTCTTTTGGTCCCATAATTTTACTTAATCCAAAATCCATTATTTTTATTTGAGACATATTTTCTGTTTCTGTCATCATTATATTATCTGGCTTTAAATCTCTATGTACTATTCCATATTGATGTAAATATTGTAATCCTAAACCTAATTGAAACATTATTTCTGATGCTCTTTTTTCATCAAAATTATATTTTTTCTTTACAAAATAATCTTTTAATGAACCACCTGATAAATATTCCATTACTATAAATATATATTCTGCATTTTCAAAATGATCTAATAATCGAACTACATTTGGATGATGACATAATTTCATTATATCTATTTCACTTTTTACTAATTCAGCATCATTATCTTTCATTTGAGATTTTTTTATTATTTTTATTGCTACTCTTTGATGAGTTGATTTATGAACTCCTAATTTAACTAAACCAAATTTACCTTCTCCTATATCATCTACCATTTCATAAAAATCAAAAAAATTTTGATAACCAATTCCTTTTTTTAAATTTAATACAAATTCTTCTGCAATTTGTTTTGTTGATGTATAATAATTTCTATGTTTAGTTGGAAATATTATTTGAAAACAATATAATTTGTTTCCATTTACTGTTTTATCTCCATTTGGTCTTATATAACATCCACTTAAATTATGCATTCCTAATAATTCTTCTTTTTTATCCGATTTATAATAATATATATCTTTATCTATTAATACTAAAAAATATTTTATTAATTTATTTGATGCTGATATTTTATATACCCAATTTTCATAACAAATTTCTTCTTTTTCTTCTTCTTGTATTATTTTATTCATTTCTTCTTCTTTTTTCTTTTTTTCTTCTTCTTCTTTTTTTTTCCTTTCTTCTTCTTCTTTTATTTTTTTCTTTCTTTTAGTTTCTCCTTCATCATCACTTGAACTATCAGAATCAACATCTAAATTTAAATTTTCCATTTTAATTAAATTAGAAGCAACATCGAAATTATCTAAATCATTGTTTTTTCCTTTTTTTAAGAATCTGGAAGGTGAATTTAAAATATATTTAGAATTTTTAACCACTTCATCAAAATTATTATTTTCTTTATTTTCATTTGGAACAATTTCATTATTCATTCTAACCATTCCTTTCATTCCAGAAAGGAAAGGAGTATTAGGAGCCATAAAACTAGTTTTTGAAGTAGGATTTAAAAAATCTTCTTTAATATTTGCAGAAGCAATAAAAGCTTGTGCAGGTGATAAAGTACTTTTTTTAGAAGGAGTTATAAATTTTTTTTGAGTGTGTTCACCTGAAAACCCTGATAATAAATTTGGAGATGATTTTTTTGATGTTGGAAAAAAATTAACTTTCTTTTTACTTGCTTTTAATGGGTGAACATTTTGACTTTTAAATGGCTTTTTTTGATATAAGAAACATAAAATTTGCAAATAAACATCACTTTGACTATTTTCTATTATTTTTGAAAATTCTTCTTGTTTTATAGAGTTTTTTTTACCAAATGTTTTCTCTAATATATCATCTATTTCATTTAATGATTGCATTTGGAATTTATATTCTATTTGAGTATTATCTGTTTTTAAAGGTAAATATGATAATAAAACTTTTGTATCTTCTTTGGTTATTTTTCCATCTTTGTCAAAATCTAATATTTTAAATATTATTTCTAAAGTTGAATCAAAATCTCCCATATATAAATCTTGGAGTCCTTCGATAAATTCATGTGAATTTAAAAATCCATCTTCATCTTTATCTAAAGCAGAAAATAATTTTTCTGCTATAAATATTGGTAACTTTACATAATCAAAGAAAGTTACTTTATTTATCCCTTTTTTTTTGTCTCCTTCTGAACGCTCTGATAAATCTTTATATACTTCTTTTAAATAACTTAAGAATAATGTCATGTCATTCAAACCTAACATTTTTTGAAGTGTGTCAAAGTCTACATAGTCTTTATCTGTCATTTTTATTTAAGTAATATTTTTATTATTTTTTATTTTTCTGTATACGTTAATATTTATTCATTATATATTTTTTAATTTTTTAAATCATAGTAAAAATTTTTTTATAATAATTAATTTTGTATTTTTTAATTATTAAGATGAATTAATTTTTTTTAATTATTATTCAGAAAATTTTAAATAATAAATGATTATTAAAATACTAAAAAAATAATAAAAAATTATTAATCTTTTTACCTTTGTTTGTAGAGGAAGGTAAAACTATAATTTTACCCTTAATAATTATTAATTATTTAAAATATTAAATAATAATCAGACTAAATAAAATTTTTAGATAATAAAATAGATTTGAATATCTTTATTTTAATTTCTAATTTATTCAATAATTTCATAGAATATCTTATATCTTAATAAATATATAAATTAATGCTTTAATTTAAAAATATATAATTTACAAAAAGATGATTTAGAGTTGTAATTTAAAATAATATATGACAATACACATTTTATTTTTATTAAATAATAAAATAATTTAAAACTAATTCCATTTATTAATTATTTCATAATTTTATTTATAGTGTAGTATCAGAAGAGGTACCAGGACTAACATAACCACTAGTATTTCTAATTTGACTCATTTCGGAAGCAGTTTTAACTTGAGAAGTATCTGAATCATAACTAACATAATCATTATGTTTTTTTTTCAAGCAATAATAAATAATAGCAACAATAATAATAAAAGCAATTAAAAATAAAATAAGACCATAAGGAATATTATAAGTTTTAGGACTCATAATAGAAATAGGTTTAAAAGTAATTATTTCATTAGTTTTAATATTTTGAGCTAATATATTTATATAATATTCCACGTTTGGTGTTATTTGAATAACTAATTCATTATCTTTATTCATTTTAACTTCCCTATAAAATCTCAATGGATCAACATTATCAAATTCTCTTGTTAAATAACATAAACTTTCCATATTTTTGAAATGAGAATGATTAATTGTTAAAAATATTGAAAATCTAAAATCATTTATTTCTCTTACATTATTCTGAGTGTCTCTAGTTTTTATTTTTGGAATTATAAATGCTACTCTATTATTTTTTTTAAATGTATATTGAATATTTCCTTCTACAAAAGCACTCTTATATAATTCTTTTGTTGTTGTATAATAATACATTAAATAACTTAAATTCGGATTATTATTATTTATCTTAGTTGGCCAAATAGTTAAAAATAAATGTTTAGTTTTTAAATCATCGATTATAATAGTGATTCTTCCTTTTTCTTTTCTATCTTGATATTGAATATTACTTTTTTGTTCTCCTGAATATTTAATTTGATCACTTAAAGAAAAAGAAAATTGACCAGTACAAGAAGAAATATCAATTATCATTTTATCATCATCTTCATCGATTTTATCTAAAGCAAAAATTTTATAATCCATATGATCTACATTATTTGCATTATGAAGAGCAAAAGATTCATTAGTAAAATAATATTGAAAAGGTTCAGCTTTAACTCTTTTAAAATGATTGAAATTTGGTGATAATAAAATATAAACAGTATTATCTTCAACATAACTTGAATTCATTTTTCCAAAATAATTAAGTTCTAAAAGGAATAAAGCTCTAATAAATACATTTTCTTTTTCTTCTATTTTAGGTAATTTATCCATATTTATTGTTAATGAATTTATTATATCATCTGTTTCTCCCTTATAATCATAACTTGTTTTACTTGGCATTTGATAATGATAACTTGATTCTGGAGAAGTTAATATTGTTTTATAATCTTTATTAATTATATTTATTCTAATATATACTTTTGCTTTTCTTCCTTTTTGACGATTTAAAGATAAACTAAATTCTAAATTTGAATATGCATCATTTAAATCGAAATATCCTATCATTTTATTATTTGATACTTGATATTTATATTTTTGTCCTATAGGTATTTTTACAAATGATTTATCATATATTAATTGAATGAAAAATCCAACATCAGACATTGGAGTAACTTTAAAATAAATTGTTTTTTTAAATGTTGAAGTAGAATTTTTAATGTAATTGTGATAAGTATTTGAAGATGAATCTGCATCAATTATAAAATCACTTATTGCTTCATAAAAATATTTTATTTTATGTTCTTTAACATCCCAATAACTTTCATTAACAAAAACATTTACTCTAGCAGAACCTAAATAAACCTTAATATCAAATAAAAGATCATTTTCTTGAGATTTATAATGACTCAATAAACTTTGAGGTTGCTCCTTAATTTTTAAAGATTCATTAAATTTTAAATAATATATATTTTCCCTATTAAGATCCATATAATCATAATGAGAATCATAAGATAATGAAGCAGTATTAATTGAAACTTCTGTTTTTTCTTTACAAATAAAAGTTAATAAAATAACACTATCTTCTGTATATTTTTCATTATCAACTTTTATTTTCATATAATTATATTGATTACTATAAATATTTGAAAATTGAGCATTATTTTCATTTGGGAATAAACTATAAAATTTTTTACCAGCTTCATTTAAATCTTGATCTTTATAAATACTACCATATAATTCCCCGTCACCATATAAAAATTGTGAAGTAAATATAATTTCATTTTCCTCAATATTTAAATATGAATTAATTTTACTGTAAACTTTATCATATCTGAAAAAGCATTTTTCTCCTTTTTCTTCACATTGACAAATAACAGGATTATTTTCTAATAAAGGATAAACAACTTCATCATGAGTAGAAATAAAAAGAGTATATGAAGTAGAGCTATAACCAGAAACTAATAAAGTATAATAACCAGATAAATTTTCAATTTTATTTTTTTTAAAGAAAGGATCTTCAATATTAAAATCAATATATTCATGTCCTGTATTTGAACTTTTCCAATCACTTAAATCTGGAGTTGGAAATATTTCATTTCCATAATTTAAAAATAAATCTGCGTCTCCATCCATATTACTTAATGAAATATAAATATTAGTAGCCTTTTTATCAAAGTAAAAAGTAAAATATTGAAATTCTCCAACTGAAATATAATTATAATAAGGGATATTTTGATTTATTCTCTTTGGTTCAGAAGAATATGAAATTGTATATTCAATAGGTTTATGATTCACATCTTGAATTATTTTTTCTCCTTTTATTGAAATTAATATTTGTAATATTAATTTTTGGGAATTTAATTCTTGAAATTTATTAGCAGGAATTTGAATAGATTTACCAATAAAACTATCATTTCCTTTAAAATCATAAAAAGTTTCATTGGGAAATTTTAATTCTTTTTCATGTTCTTTTGGGATTCTCATATAAATTTCTCCATAACCAGTTTGGAAAGTCACAAATAAAACACAACCTTTTCTTTTTTGAACTTCTTCTATAATATAATATTTATATTTGTTTTCATTTACTGAATCTTTTTTTGCTATTCCTGGAATTAATATTTCTCCTTCTTTTAATGAACTCTTTCCTACTATTATAAATTGAGAATCATATGATATTTCATCAGGAGATAAAGCTTTTTGTATTAAAATATTTATTGAAACGGAATTTACATTTTTATTTTTTAAATATTTTCTAAAATATTTATCATCTAAATTAATTGTTACATAATCATCAACAAATAATTCAAATCTTAAAGAACTTTTACTTTTTCTATTTCTATTATTTTCATAATTTCCATTATAATCATCATCAATAATATTTTGAATTTCATCTTCATCAATTTTATTAATATCAACAAAGACATGAACAGCCCCACTTAAACAGTTAATGTTTAATTCAAAAGGTTCTTTAATATTTCCATGAGAATAAAAATATAATTGTTGATTATAATCATCAGTTAAAGTCATAGAATGTTCAATAGATTCAAATAATAAGAAAGGAGTATCTCCAGAAGTTACACCTAAATAATAATTCATAACTGCTTTTTTATCTATTTCTTCAGAAGCAATATATTGTTCTTTTGATACTACAATATAATAAGGCCCTTTGTCAGAATATTTTTCATCATCTGGTGATATTAATAATTCACCATTTACATCACTTGACCAATCATATCCTGTTAATTTTTCTTCAAAAGGTAATGATGGATTTGAATTATATGATAATGTATCTAAATTTAAATATACTTTAAATGAAAATTTCACATTTATTCTTGTTAATACTATTTTTATTTGCTCTCTTGTTTTTCCTGAGTAATAAACAGGAGAATATGAATATATTTTATAATTTAAATTATTTGGGAAATAATCAGATATTATTTGACCATCTATTAATGTCATTGTTACATCATTAAAATTAATAGTTTCATTTTCAGTTTTATTATAAGTAGTATAATAATATAAATTATAAGAAGAAAAAGAACTAGCAGTAACTTTAACAATATATTTCCCTATAATATTATCAGCTTGAAGTTTTTTGGGAGTAACTCTAATAACATCTGGGATATAATCATTATTTAAAGAAATACCAATTAAATTATTATTGTCATTTCCAGAAGTTTCATTTTTCATTTTATAAACTAATAATTCAGCATCTCCACTAGCAGTATTTAAAACAATAACTAAACTAGAATACGAAGGATCTGTAATAATAATTTCATATAAATCTACTTTCCCTACTGGAATTATACTAAAATATGTTGTTTTGGGTGACATTAATAATGCAGTTTCATTTAATGAATATCTTAATTTATATTTGCAAAATTCATTATTTGTTACACATGAAATTACTGCAAAGAAACCACATCTTCTTCTGTTTTCACTTTTAGAATTTTCTTCATATATTTCATAACATTTATTCTCATTTCCACTTATTTTAATTTCAAATGTTGAATATGAAGTATATTCACTTTGAATCAATTGGCTTTTTTTATTATTAAAATATTCTTTATTAAAATGACATCTTTCTTCTATACAGAAAAATCCATACACTTTAGGATCTCCTTGTAATGAAGTAAATGATATAGTTATATTAGATTTTGATTTATATGAAAATGTACTAAAATCCATTATTCTATATTTGGTATATTGTCCATTTTTTAAATATGATGTTATTTCTCTTCCAGGCATTAAAAAATTATATCTTTGCATTTTTTCAGCATCATTTAAAAAAAAAGAAAAAAGAGAAAATGAAGCCATATGTTTTGAAAAAAAGCAAAAATTTAAATAAACATCTTTATTCCTAAATTCAGGGTTTTTATTATCAAAATAGTCAAAATCTTTCTGATTTAATAAAATAATTTTTTCACCATTAATTTCAAATGAATAAATGTTTTTAGTTTCATTATTAATTTGAATATTAGGATTATGATTCCATCCTTCCAAATGCAAAACTCCATTTCCACTAAATAAAGTCATTTGAATTATTAATTCTTCATTTTTTTTTTTATAATTATTGATGGAAATATTATAACATCTTTTAGAAAGAGCTCTAACTGAATCAAAGAAAGGAACATTACTATTAATAGTAGTAATATCATCTTGGAAAAAGGCATAAAATCTAATATTAGTATTATTTTCAGCACTTTGAATAAGAAAATGATAAGTACATCCAGTACAATAATTATTATTTTGTTTACTTACTGATATTGTATATCCACCTGTCCAAGAAGGAATAATTGGATAAGTATTTTGAGAAGAAGGAGAATTTTTACTCATGAAAATTTTAAAAGGTCTAAAAAAAAATGAAAAAGCAACTAAATTTAATTCTTCATGGGTATCATCTTTTGGAATAGTAATATAATAATGCATAGAAGAATTAGCATTTAAAGTAACAGTATTAACTACTCCAATTGTGATTAATATTTCTTCAGATAAATATGAAAATAAAATATATCTACATTTAAATTGACAATACATACCAATATAAAATTTTTCACCTTTTTTTACTTCTTCTGAAGGAATACTTAAAATATCATTTCCATATCTTTCACTATACCAAGTTGAACTTTCAGGTGAATTAGGTTGTGGATTTGTTTTTGAAACATATATATCTGGATCACTAAATATTTCTTCTCCTTCTTCTATATTTTCTTTATCTTCTTTTACTGTAAATATTAATAAATATTTTTGGTCTTCTATATCATTTGGCATTGTTATTGTGAAATATTCAAAACTCTCATCTTGTTTCATTTCTCCTCTTTTTGTTTCATTTAATTTTATTTCTTGTAAATTTCGATTTTGAAACATTTTCGTTGCTGAGGATATTGTTATGAATGATAATAATATTAAGAAGAGTAATGTTATTTTTGTAAGGGAGAATTTTGTCATTTTCTTTTTAATTATATAATTTATTATTTTTTGTTTTTTTAAATATATTTATTTGAACCTTTTTTAGGGTATATTTTATTTATTGTAAATGAAGGTTTATTTAATTTATTAATTTTTATTAATGTTAATAACTTTTGTAAAAATATAAATAAAAAAATCCTTTTTTTTTTCCTAAAAAATGATGATTTTCTAAGATAATAATTATATCTTCTTTTTCTTTAAAACATTTTCAAAAATGAATAAAATTCAATTTATTTTTGATATTTTTTTTAAAGAAGCATAAAGTTTATTTTCTTATTTTTTAATATTCCGAAGAACTTTTATTTATTTATTAAATGCAAACAAAAATAAATATACTATTATAATATTTATTATAAAATAATAAATAAACTTTTATAACTTCTAATTCTTTTAAAAGATTATATTTAATCTAATAAATTATAATTCCAAATTTTAATGATTTTATCTTGAGAAGCAGTGCAAATTCTTCCATCTTTTAATTGAATGACTAAAGTATTTTTATTTTCATCACAAATACAATTAACTAATTGTTTATTTTCTAAGTCCCAAAATTTAATATTATAATCCCAAGAAACAGAAACCAAATAACCATTATTAATTTGTATTATATTATAAATTTCATGATTACCTCCTATAAAAGTATGAATTTTTACATATTCATTATTATTCCATTTATAATAATGAATTTTCCCATTCATTGTACTTAAACAAAAGTCTATTTTATTAACATTACATAAACATAATAAATGAGTTTCATCTTCAATAAATTCTTTAAAAACAGAACAATTATCATTTAAATCATATATAATAACTCTACTAGAAGTTGTACAAGAAGCGAATAAATCTTGATTATTTAAATTTATAATATAATTTATAAATATTAACTGAGGATTACTCAAAATAACTTTTTGTTTATTTGAATTATTTCTATTCCAAACAAGAATTTCACTTGAAATTCCACCAGCAATAATAATATTATTGTTTCTCATTGTAATAATAGTATGTATTTGATTATTAAATCCATTATATTGATTTATAATAGTATAATTAGAAACATTCATTTCATGAATTGTTCTTCCACAGCCATAAATAATAATATTATCTTCTAATTCTTTTATTGAAGTAATTAAATTGATTCCATGTAAAAATTGCTTTTCTAATTTATAAGAATGATCTTCTTCTTCTTTCCATAAATTTAATATTCCACATGAACCAGATAAAATTTTTCCATTCCTTAAATGAGCTAATCCTACTATTGGTAATGTATGACCATTTAAAATAAATATTGGATGTTCCATTTTTTTTGGTAAAGATGTTAAATCTATGAAATAAAATAATGATTTTAAATCTCCTTTTTCTATATTAGTTATTTGTTTTTGAATAGATACTTTATTTATATCATTTAATTTTGATGTTAATGTTTTTAAAGATTTATGAAAATTTGAATTTAAATTTTCATTTGAGTTGAAATGAAATTTTTTGAGATATATTTCTAATAAATTTAGTAAATTATCATTGAATGATAAATATAATTTCAGTAATTTATTATATTTTTCATTATTGTTCTTATGATTTAATCTTTCTATTTTTTCTATTAATTTTTTTTCATATTGAAAAAACTTTGTTTGATATTCATTATAAAAGTTTTTTAATTTTATCACATTTTGTTCATTTTTATTTTTTTCTATTTTAATTATTTTGTTTATTTCTGAAAATTTATTATTCATATTTACCATACAAAGAAAATATTCTACTGGGATTGTTAATAAAGTTGTTGATTTAATACATTTATATCTAATTATAATTTTCCATTTTGTTTTGGACTCAAATATATCATATGATAATAATATGTTTTGGATTTCAAAATCATAATCTCCACAATTTGGGCAATTAAAATTTTTAAACATATTGGTTTACTTTTTTATATTATTGAAAAAAATAAAAACATTTTTATTTTCATTTTAGAGAAAATATAATATTACTTATGGGG
>JAEEGK010010906.1_pt1 | contig 20888 bp, 20 predicted proteins | sample 8958771 | NCBI WGS metagenome assembly JAEEGK01 (sample SAMN16246547, study PRJNA631951) | gut metagenome | biome: gut microbiome; feature: rumen; material: SC-attached | host: Bos | place: Iran: Karaj | collected 2018-10
TGGGTAGTCCGCAAAGCTCGCAGAGCAGCATCTTCGACAGTACCAGACCGTTGGTAACCTTCATGAGTGCCATCTCAGCCTCGTTGACCTTCACGCTGACGTTCAGCCGGTCGCTTCTGGTGGCCACACCCTCATCCAACATTTTCTGCACATCGTTGTCCAGTTTCTTCACCAGCTCCACAAAACTTTGTGCCAGCTTCTCCTTATGGCGTAGCGACACAACCTGCCAGTAGGCCTGGTCGATGCTGAACAGTGTACTCTGGCGTTTAGCCTCCAGAGAGTTGGCTGCTAATTCCTCATTGATATCAGCCATCTTGTTCATGGCGACGATGGCACCACCCATGAATACTGGCTGGGTGAACATGACGGCACCTGCAAACATGTTACGTGTGTCGGTACGAAAAGCATCGACGACACCCATGCCAAACTGGTCGAGTGTACCAGCCAGTGCCCCTAAGTCACCAGCCAGCTTCGTCTGCAATGGCGCAGGCAGTATCGAGGCGTAAGGCGCTACAGATGTCTGCAGGCCCGTAGCGGCATTAGTGCCTAAGTTGCTGAGTGCCGCCTTCTGATCATCGTTCAGTATTGATATCTCTTTGCTGGTCCATACATAGCCGCCTAATGCATTGACATGTGGCAGGTATTTCGCCCGTGCCGACTTGCGCAGATTGGCAGCAACATCCTGTTTGGTCTTCGACACACTCATCTGCTTGTTGTTGCGCAGTGCCATAGCCCTGCAACTGTCCAGTGTCAACAGCCGTTGAGCACTCATGCCCAGCGGCCAAATTAAGAGCAGACAGAGCACTAAAGCCCGTATCAGTCTTACTTTATTCTTTTCCGTTTTATTCCTCATAATCATTTGTAATGATGCCGCAAAAGTAGAAAAAATACTGCATACCCCGAATTTTTATACACTAAAATATGATTTTTTTAACTGATTTAACTAAAAAAGGCTACTCCGAGAAACAGCAGTCACATGTTAGGAAAAAGGAGTCTCAAAACGAGAAAAAGTAAGTCTGACAGAAATTGCCAGGCTTACTTTTACCGATGAAATGGGAATTTTTTATTTCCTTGCTACCTTGCGAGAATCTGAGGACGACATGCCAGAGGGATTGTCTTCATTGTCGCTGGTGCACGATGTCAGCACCAACATTGTCATTGCGCAACAAAGGACGGCTGATAAAATCTTTTTCATTTTGTCTTTTTGTCTAAAATAATTAATATGTTTGTTAGATTACTGGTATCTCCGACATGTCATCAAGGGGCAATTTAAAGAAGAACGACGAGGGGCTCCATGCGGGAGGCGCAGCCTGATTGAGGAGCAGCCAGCGGCTCCAGCCTATCAACTTGTCGAAGGTAGTCATCTGGTAGGTATCGGCAAAGGTGCTGCCCCATGTGCCGCTGTTCAGCAACTCATAGTGGGCGAGGCTGCCGTCGCTGCTGTCATCGCCGCTACCACCAACGTATTTGTATTTTTCTTTGGTTCCGTCGGTGTAATAAGCAAGTGCTATCGCCAGGTCCTTGTCCCTGCCGTATTCATCTGAAGTGTAACCGTATCGTACATAGTTGCCCTTCACAGCAAGCATCATGCTGTAGTCCACCTGATAGTTGTGGTTGGTCAGATATTTGGCATAGCGCTGATGGGCAATACAGGCGTTGAATGTCGTCTTGGCGCGATTGTAGAAGTCTTGGTCGTAGACTTCAGGCAGCACCGTGAAGAGGCTCTTCATATATTTCGCCATGTCGTAGAAAGGCTCAGTGTTATTCACCTTCACGGCATTCCTGGTACACTCGTCGATGGCTGCGCGCTGTTCGGCTGTGCCGTTCTGATAGGTGTTGACCAGACGGTCGGTGAACTCTTTCAGTACGGGAGCCAAGTCGTCGAGACGCTTGGTTTCAGTCAGTGTCAGGTCATAGTAAGCGGGATCTTCAGGATTTTCGGGATTGTAGAATGCAGCATCCCAGCTGTCCACTGTGGCGTCGACGAAGTTGGAGAGTGCTGTCTTGGTATCCTTACCTTCAGCCAAGTTGTCGACAAGGCTTCCAAAGGCACCACCGGCAGCCCACATGACGTAGGTGGAGCTGGCAATATAGTCGGTCACGTCCTTGACGTCATACATGAACTCCATGTTGTTCATCAGACAGAGGTAGAGCACAATGCCGTCCATGCGTACATTGGCACTCCTGACACCACGTGCGAAACTCTTGGCAGAGAAACACTTGTCTTGGCCATTGACCTGATAGCCGTCATCGAAAATCAGTCCGCGGCGCTGTGGACTGCTGGCTGCTTCGGCCACATCGGCATCGGGCAGATAGCCGCCGCCGTGGTCGGCCAGCATGAGGATGTACTTCTTGGCGGGATAGTTTTTAGTCGCCCAGTTGATGAAGTTAGTCAGCGAGTCGGGATTGGTGCAGTCGGCATTCGGCTGACCATAAGGCTCCATCTCATGGAATTGCTTGTACAGGGGCTTCTGGGGATCAAGCGCGAAGCGATAGCTGGCACCGGCCTGAGGATGGCATAGGAAGAAGTAATATGCCCCATTATATTCCTCTAACTGCTTTTCGGTCTTATTCTTAATCTCGTTCTTTGCCCATTTAACAGAATTTTCATAGCTGTAGTTTTTATAAACCGTTGGGTCGTACGATGTTTTGTACTGAGCCACGACGTTTACACGGTCGTAGTTCTTAGTTTGTGCCTGATAGAAGGTGCGGAAATTCTGCAGGATGGCAGCATCTACATTGTGGCCACCACAACCATACCACATGATAGTGGCCTCGGCCAAATCTTCCTGTACTGGATTCGATGCGGGATTGTCTTCGATAGAGCACGATGTCAGCACCGGCATTGTCATAGCGCAGCAAAGGACGGCTGCGAGCGTCATAAGAATCTTTTTCATTGTTTTTGGGGGATTAATGATTATACTTTATTATTATAAAATTCCTGCTTTTCGCATCTTTTGGCGTTGCTCCTCATTCTGTCGGATGAAGCGTTCAATGAAAACGTTCTGGTCGCCAATGCGCCAGCGCTGGTATATAATGATGACTACAAGTGCCAGCACCACCACAATGAAGGCGGCGGCTAACGCAACTGTGAAGACGAGTGTTATATCCATGTGCATTATCGATTTAATTTCGTCTGCAAAAGTAGTCTGTTTTCAGGAATAAATAGTCCCACGGTAGGAAAAAAGAGTCTCAAAACGGGAAAAAGTAAGCCTGACAACTTCTGCCAGGCTTACTTTTATCGATGAAATGGGCGATTTTGATAGCTGATAGAAAATTCGGAACCGACCCGTTATTGATTTAAATATTTATTGGACTGAATTACCAAGTTCGTAAATAGCGATGACATCCTTCACTTCAACAGTTGGATTAGATGAATTGGACGAAATACGGAGGAGCTCGAACTTCATGTAATTGCTCTTAAGATTGTTATACTTGTTCTTAACAGCTTCGCACTTTGCTTTCATTTCTTCGTCCTGAGGAGTGTGATACACTTTATTAATAGTCTCACCACCTACGTCACCGACAGCGACATCGAAGGCATTTTGTACTTCATGATATTCGGTATAATCGCACTGCGTCAGGTAAGAGGCAAAGTGCACCCTGTAATGGTAACTGGTCGAATAAGATGTATCATCACCACCGCAAGCGGTAAATACTGTTGTAATCATTGTGCAGCAAAGGACGGCTGCTAACGTCATGAGAATCTTTTTCATATTTTAAAATTTTAAATACGGTGTTAGTTCTAGATATCTTTTTCTTCGGGCATGGGCAACTCAAAATATAAGTCTTTCGGGCAGAACAAGTTGGGATGCTGGTTGTTGAGTCGCAACCAACGGCTCCAGCCCACGGTGCGGTCGAAGACCAATTGCTCATAGGTGTTGGCCAGCGTGGAAGCCCAGGGGTAAGGGCCACCAGCGGCTTCCATACTGTAGTATTCCGGGTCATCCGTCGGATTTAGGTTGAATTCATATATCTCACCGTTGTCGGTATACATGTCCAAGGCGTATGGTATCTGGGTGCCAGTCTGCTTGTCTGTTTTCCAATAGGCGATTGAGTAGGCACCTTGCATACCGAGCAGCACGCTGTAGTCCACCATATAGTTGTGGGCGGTGAGGTACTTGCTGAAGTACTGTCCCACGATGCAGTTGTTGAAGGCCTGCTTCATCTGGTTGTTGAACGCTTCACCATAGACCTCGGGCAGTGCGTTGACGATAGACTTGACGTATTTGATAGCATCATAGTTGGGCTGGTTCAGCTGTACCTTGACGGCACTGGCTGTACAATTATCAATGGCCTGACGTTGGGCATCGGTGCCGTTCTGGTACGTATCGCAAAGACGGTCGGTAAACTCGCGGAGCATCTCGCCCAAATGTGCAATGCTGGAAGTACGGGTGACGGTCATATCAGTATATAACGGCGTGGTCTCGTCAATTTGCCAAGCCTCGTCCCAGCTTGCCACGCAGGCCTTGCAGTAGTCGTCCAGTGCCTGTTCGATGTTTACCGAGGGCTGGCCCAACAGTTTGGGCAGCATTCTGTAGGCACCGTCAATCGAGGGCTTCGAGTATGTAGGTGCGATGACATAGTCGCAGAGATCCTGCAGTTCGAACTGGTACTCCAGACAGTTCATCAGACAGGCATCCATGAAGAGCGTCTCTATATGGACATTAGCCTGACGGATGGCGCGGGTGAAGCTCTTGACTGTGAAGTGCTTGTTGTTGCGTCCATCGTCATATATCATACCACGGGTGCCGGCTTCGACACTTTCTGGCAACTCGTCATGGGGCGTATAGCCGCCGCCATGGTCATGCACGATAAGCATGTACTTCTTTGCGGGACAGGCCTTGGCCGCCCAGTTGATGAAGTTCGTCAGCGAATCGGCACAGGTGAGGTCGGCATTGTCGGCTCCGTAGATGTTGGAACGTGAATAGACCTGCTCCTGAAATGACTTTGAGGGGTTTACGATCCAGCGGGCGGTCTTGCTGCCAAACTCTTGGCAGGTATTATCGTCGTAACCGCCCTGGGCTTTCATGTTCTCGGCCGTAGAGAACTTGTACTGCACCACCACGTTAGCATGCTTGTAAGTTTCTTCGCCAGCATGGTAGAAGTCTCCTATCTTTGACAGGTAATAATACTCTCTGTTACTGCCGCCGTGTCCGTAGTACATGATGGTGTACTCAGCCAGTTCTTTCTCCGGTTCGGGGGGAGTCACGGGGTTGTCGCCGTTGTCATTGGTACAGGCGGTGAACACAGTTGTTGTCATTGCGCAGCAAAGGACGGCTGCCAGCGTCATCATAATCTTTTTCATATTAATTAAATCTGGTTTAAATTTTCGATTTCGCTTGCAAAAGTAGTCTGTCTTCAGGAATAAATAGTCCCACGGTAGGAAAAAAGAGTCTCAAAACGAGAAAAAGTAAACATGGCAGAACTTGCTACGCTTATTATTTCTCGTTGAAATGGGCGATTTCTCTTATTTTCTTGTTGCCTTGCGCTAATCCGAGGGCGACATGCCGTATGCATCGCTTAATATTGTGCTTTACTTTTTCCCGTTTTGAGACTCTTTTTTCCTACCGTGGGACTATTTATTCCTGAAGACAGACTAATTTTGCAAGCAAATTCAAATAACATTATTTCAAAAAACGATGAAAAAGATCCTCATGACACTTGCGGCCATAACGCTGCTTATGGCAATGCCAGTATTGACATCATGTTCTGTTGAAGACATCCCCGCAACGAATCCGGTACAGGAAGAACTGGCTGAGGCCACAATAATCTGGTACGGCACCGGTGGCGGAAATGTGGATCCATACATCTTGGCGGACTTCCGGCAATTCTACGATGCCAGGCCTGAGAGCTTCGATCGCGTCAACATCGTGGCACAGTACAAGGCTTCGCTCAACCCTTTGGTCTATCAAGGATTGACTGACGAGGAGGTGTCTCAGAAGGCTAAAGAGTTGGCAGCTGGAAAGACGGAGAAAGAGTTGGAAGCGATGACGATGGAGGACTACTTTTTCCTGTTCCATCCCAAGCGCAGTGCCACCTATCGCTTTGCCGTTGACCCCGCGAAGACCCTGCGCCAACAGTTTTTGGAAACGGAGCCTTACGGCGCGATGAACTGCGACTTCACCTGTCCCGACTCGCTGACCAACTTCATCAACTGGGCTGCCCGGACGTACCCCGCCAAGCGATATATCCTCGTCATGGCCGACCACGGCGGCGGCTATCTGCCCAACCACGATGTGGCCGAGGCTGCCGAGACCCGTGGAATGGTCTTCGATGACGGGTATCAAAATGGTAACACAAGCGGAAATAGATATAAGTGCTTCTCAGCCAAGAGCTTCGCACGGGCAGTGAAGAATGCCGATGTACACATTGAGGGCATTGTGCCCTATCTCTGCCTGATGAACAATCTGGAATTCCTCTACGAGGTGAAGGATGTGACCGACTACATTGCCTGTTCTACTTATACCTTGTGGGGGACTATTGGGGCTATGCAGAGTCTTCCCGATAATTTGGCCGCAGGACTGGATACAAAGACGGCGCTGGTCAACTTCGTCGATGCTAATGTGGATAGTTGGGACAAAAATCTATATGACCCTGCCAACCCCGAAGAACCCAATTACTACGACATGACGCTGACCGAGACCAAGCGTTTAGATGATTTGGCACCCGTTCTGAAAGAATTTACCGACCGCCTGGTTGACACCTACCAGAACGGCACCGCAGAACAGCGTGCCGCAATCGACGAATGTACGGCCAATGCCGTGAAGGTGTACAACCAATTTCCCCTGTATGACATGGCCAAATACATGGAGAGCCTGTTTTTGGTGCTGCCTGACGTCTTCAACTACGCCCTCTACAACCGCTTCGCCGATGCTTTCAACGCTTGCATCGTCCACCAGCGCAACGCCCGCTACCTGACCAATCACAACTATCAGGTCGATTACAGCATGATACTCGCCGTACGAGGCCATTATATCTATTACGTCTATGATTTATCGGACACGGAACTACAAACAGCTACAGTCTATTATACCGATGGCACTACCGAGACCTATCAATACGTGACAGGTGATGGCGACAGCAGCAGTGGCAGTCTCGATCATTATGTATTCCAGGAAAGCGGCACTTGGCCCAGCACCTTTGCCGATACATATCAGCAAACCACTTTCGACCGCCTCGTGGGCTGGAGCCGTTGGCTACTCCTCAACGAGACGGCTCCCCCGGCTTGGAGTCCTTCGTCGTTTTGTTTCAAACTGCCCAGCGACGACATGTCTGGAATACCTACATTATAATCTTTTCGATGAAATGGGGGATTTTTGCTTATGATGACGAGGGACTGGTACCTGTCATATAAAAAATCGGACAAGAAATGGGAAAGCCCCATTTTTGTCCGATTTTTGCATGCCCATTCTGATGGAGAAGGGACTTGTACAATCAGTGTCAAATTAATGTAACTGCGTGAACGCAGTGTGTCTTCTTACCAGATTCTGACTCTCTTATCGGGAGCGAGGTAGAGCGTACCGGACTTAACATCGTAGGCATCGTACCACTCATCGATGTTACGCACTACGCCATTGGTACGCTCACGGGCTTGTGAGTGTACGTCTACTTCCTTCATATATTTCAAGAAGTCAAGGTCGTAGGTAATGCTCCACTGGATGGCCCATCCCTGGAAGAAACGCTGGATTAGAGCCTTCTTCTCGGCAGCGGTAGCATTGGGATGCTCGCCGAGCAGAATCTGCAGGGCGAGGCAGCACCCCCCGATGTCAGCGATGTTTTCGCCCAGTGTCTTTTCACCGTCACCACATAGGGTCGGATCTGCCCAAGGCATCAGCTGCAGGTTGTTGTACTGGTCGGTCAACTGGTCGCACAGTGCCGTGAACTTGGCGGCATCGGCTTCTGTCCACCAGTTCTTCGCGTTGCCCCACAGGTCATATTTCGAACCGCTGTTATCGAAGCCGTGAGTCAACTCATGGCCAATGGTGGTGCCAATGAATGCCCATTCCAGAGCGTCCTCATAGTCATCCTGCACATAGGGTTCACAGAGGTTCGAGGGGTTGATATTCACAATATTATAATTGGGCGAATATGAGGCGTTGTCAATGGTGGCGTCCTGTATGTATCTCAAGTTCTGCACCAACTCTGCAACGACTTCACGCTGCTGTGTGGCAGCCCAGCAGTAGCCAGCCAAGCGAGCCTTGTAGAGCTGGTGGACGTCCTCGATGATGTCCTTGCCGTTCAGGGTAGGTATCACGATATCGGGGATAACGCTGATGCCACCCACATAGAACACAATATTGTCCAGCTTGTCGAGGGCATTCTGGCGCGTAGCATTCTCTAACCATGTGTTTGCCTCGATGCGCTGGCGCATGGCCTCACGAAACTGTTCGCACCACTTGGTATATTGCTGGCGAACCTTTGGGGTAATATACAGCTGGTTGTAGTCGTTCAGGATATAAAGATTACCCATGTACATCCCGATACTATTGGCTATGCTTTTTCTGTCCAACACCAAATCATTAGTGAGTCCATACGCTTCTTTCAGTTTGGACAACTCCTGATTGTACTCAGCCAGACAGTCTTCGCTGACAAGCACACCATCCAGCAGTCTGACATTTCTTTCTATCTCGTTCTTGATGCCCTCGACGGTGCTCCATTCGTTATCAAGAGCCTTCAGTATCTCTTCGGCAATATAATAGTCAATCACTATATGGTTGATGTCATCGCACATGCTTTGTATAATGATCCCCAGGTCGGCAGAAGCGTCTTGGGCGCGACGACTGGTCATGTCGGCTATTTGATGTGTGCCATACAGGCGCCACCACTCTTCCTTATTCTTTTGTAGCATATTGACAGTGACGAACGAAGGAATCTTCTCGGTGAGCAACCATGTCGGTTCACCGTTGATCATGTCGACAATGGGCTCGAACTTAAAAGTATAGCCTTGTGCCCAGGCACGTCCCATGGCAGCCAGAGCCTCTTCGCGCGTCGTGGCGCCTGCCCAAAGCTCATCGACCTTGGCCTTGACCATCTGGTCGACCTCCTCTTTACTCATATTCACGGACAGACTTGCTTTGAGATGTTTAGACAGGTGCTGCAAGTTGGTGTTCGTCTGTATGATTTCGCTGACGCGCTGGTTGTTGACTTTGGCGGCATGTCTTATCAGGCCTTGGGGATAAATATCTACGGGGTTCTTCCACCACGAGCCTACCACGTGCATGAAGAAGTCGTCGCCAACAGTGCAGCTATCCGTCTGCCAGCCGTCAAACTGTTGCCAGAAGGCCCGCTGCCCGGGGGTCTCAGGATACACAGGCTCAGGCACTGGGTTATCCTCTATACTACAGGCAGTAAACAATAATGTTGTCATGGCGCAGCAAAGGACGGCTGCAAGCGTCAAAGTAATCTTTTTCATCTGAATCAATTTTGGGGTTTATTATATGATAATTCTTAATAGCGAGGACTGAGTTGGGGATTATCCGAAACGTCACCGTCAGGGAGATTCAAATTCAAGTCGTGCGGACAGAACAGGCTGGGAATTTGACCGTTCAGTTTAATCCAACGGCTCCATCCCACAATGCGGTCGAACTCAAGTTGCTCGTAGGTATCGGCCAATGTTGATCCCCACGGTGTCGACTCACTATTGAACTTAAAAAGGTAGGAACCGGGATTGTTTTCAGCAGGCACTAATTCGTACCACTCCCTCTTACCGTCGGGATAATACACGAGAGAATAGGTCGGAACCTTTTGGCCTGTTTCCGCATCTGTTTTCCATAGGGTATAGAAATAGAACCCCTTGGCACCTAACATCACGCTATAGTCAACCTGATAGTTGTGCTCCGTGAGGTAGCGACTATAGTTCTGGGCGACAAGTCCGCTGTTGAAGGCATCGGCAAACTGCGTAACGAACGGTTCGTCGTAGACTTCAGGAAGCGACCCCATCAGACTGGAAATATACTTGGCAATGTCGTAATACGGTCTGCCCTCCTCTACCTTGATGGCACGGGCGGTACAGCTGTCAATCTTCTGGCGCTGTACATCTGTGCCGTTGGCATAGGTGTCGCATAGGCGGTCGGTGAACACGCGCATCATCTCGCCCAACTTGTTAAGGTTGGCGGTACGGGTAACCGTCAGGTCGCGATAACTCTTGTCGTCATCAGATTTTTCCCATCCCTCTACAGTAGTTTTACAGAAGGCAGCCAGAGCCTCTTCCGTCGTCTGTGGTTTGGCAAATTCGTCAATCAGCGCGTTAAACGACACATTTGACTGCATGGTGTAGGTGGAAGCGGCTATATAGTCTACGATGTCCTTCAGTTCGAACTGATACTCCATATTATTCATCATGCAAGCCTGCATGAACAGTGTCTCGATATGGACGTTGGCCTGTCGGATACCACGTGCCAGTGACTTCACCGTAAAGTGACGGTTGTCTCTTCCATCGTCATACAGCAAGCCACGGTGCTGTACAGCTGATGCGGTGCTCTCGGGCAGATCGTCGCTGGGCATGTAGCCGCCGCCGTGGTCGGCCATCACAAGGATATACTTCTTTGCAGGATAGGTTTTAGCAGCCCAATTGATGAAGTTGGTCAGCGAGTCGGGATTTGTAATGTCAGCATTATAGTCACCATAGAACTCACTAACTGTGTTCAAACGATAATATGCATTCGGCTCATTGGGGTTGACGGCCCAGCGTATAGTATTGCTACCCAGATACTTGGCCAAATTCTCAACCCAATTATTCATAATCATGTTGTTTGGGGTAGAGAATTTGAACTGCGAGACGAAATTCACTTTCTCGAAGGACTTCGGATCAGCCTTATGACATGAACACAGCGATGCTAACAGGGCAAGGTCCGCATTGCCGCCGCCATTGCCGTAGTACATGATGGTGGCCTCGGCCCTGTTATCAGGTTCGGCCACAGGGTTACTCACAGGGTTGTCTTCGATGCTACACGATGTCAGCGTCGTTGTTGTCATAGCGCAGCAAAGGACGGCTGCGAGCGTCATCAGAATCTTTTTCATGTTTTATGATTTATTTGGAATTAATATATCGAAATTTCAGATTTTTCCAATTTCGCCAATAGTTGTTCTTTTCGACTGCAAAAATACTACAATTCATAATAACAATAGTCTCATGGTAGGAAAAAAAAGTCTCATTTCGGGAAAATCGTACACTTTCTTTCTTATTTCAAACTACGAATTGTCGATGAAATGGGGGATTTTTGCTTATGATGACGAGGGACTGGTACCTGTCATACCCTTTTGACACATCCTCATTTATTTAAATTTTTATGGAGAAATTGCACGACTTTTAAAAATAATATGTATCTTTGCAGCCGTGAAGCGTGCGAAACTGCTTGCGCAGCCGAAAGGCACGCAGAAGCGTAATTACTAATTTGTGATTCTATAGATTAGAGTGATGAGACGAGATTTCGACCAAAGGTCAATTATTGTTAACGGAGTGAAAAGAATGGCTGATTTATTCGGTTATTCCAAAGATTTGATTACTCTCTCTCTCTCTCTCTCTCTCTCTCTCATGCGCTAACCGCCAGTTCTCTTTTATTAATAATCGCGCGGGCACCCGCGTTAATATACGGTTTTTCTTGGAGCCAACCAGGGGAGACCGCATTGTTTTTTGCCCCCATCTTAACGTCAAAACAAATATCGAAACTCAATGATGGATATGATAACCCACATACTCGCCTTGGTGGTGGCGCTGTTGGCCGCCGTCTGCCTGAAGCTTTGTCACACCATCGATTTCAAGAACAAGAGGCTGGTGAAGTTCATCAACGAGAACAGCGATTTGAAGGACGCTATCATGGACATGAAGCTTGAAATACAGCGCAGCAACGAAGTCATCCGCGCCCTCAGAGACAGGCAGGACGACAGCGGCAAGGACAGCCCCAAGGGTCCGACCACTGAGGCTGCAGCGGAGGACAGGCAGCAATGACTCGACAACAATAGTTTTTTATATCATTAACATTATTCACAACTTAAATTCAAAACAATTATGATTAAGAAAAGATTTATTTCAATGCTCGTGCTGCTCGCAGCAGTAGCCACGGGCGCGTGGGCGCAGACGGAAAGACTGCTGACCACCATCACACCTACTGGACAAACTACCTACAGCGAAACTACTCCAGGGGCTGTTACAGTTACCCAGGACTGTCAATATTACAATAGTCAAAGGGGATGGTGTTTTGATACAAAAACAGGTTCTGTGACAGTTGAAGCGAATGAAGGATACACTATCTCCAAATGCGTATTCACCCTAAGTAATGGTTCAACTAGTACAACTCGTACGATTTCCACGTCACCATTTAAAATTAATTTTGTTTGGGATACGTACTCTCATACGTATTGTTATTGTGAAGGAACCGATCAGGATTATGTTTATCATGGTGTCAAATCGATTCAAGTCTATACCAATACCGTTGACGTCACGGCCAACGATGGCGGCGATGGCAACTACTGGTCGACCTATTACAACGCTACGCAGGCTTTCACGGCCGATGCGAACACGACGGTATTCCAGGCCGCACTGAGCGGAAGCAGCCTGACGCTGACGGAGGTTCCTAACAGGGAAATACCTGCCACGAAGGCCGTCATCCTGAAATCTTCTTCTTCCTCCATCACGCTGACACCAGCCACTACGACTGCAACGCTCGAGGGCAACAGCCTGACGGGCACGACGGCAGCAATGACAGGAGCCGCAGGCAACATCTACGTGCTGAACAACGGTACACAGGGTGTGGGCTTCTACAAGCTCAAATCTACGGGAACCATCGGCGCCAACAAGGCTTATCTGACTTATTCTGGTGCTCTGGCTCCCGAGTTCCTCGGCTTCGGCGAGACGACAAGCATTTCTGAAATTGAGAAAATGAGAAATGTAGAAAATGAGACATTCTACGACCTGCAGGGTCGCCGCGTAGCTCAACCTACGAAGGGCCTCTACATTGTGAATGGTAAAAAAGTAGTCATTAAGTAAAGAGAGGAGGACACAGATATGAAAAAGAACTATATGAAACCCGAGATGGAGGTCGTGAAGATTCAGCAGCAGTGCCAGATTTTGGCCGGAAGCGCAGATGCCAACGGCATGAACACCGGCCTGCAAGGCGATGAGGTAGACGCTGGCTGGTAAGAAGAAGGCTGAGGTCTGATGGCTGAGGTCTGATGGCTGAGGTCTGATGGCTGAGGTCTGATGGCTGAGGTCTGAGCAAACATGTCAGGACTCATGCGGCGAAACGCTGCGTGAGTCCTTTTTTCTTCCAAAATTTGGATGTTTAAGAAAATTCGGGTCGGTTCTGATGATCCACTTTTTCATCCCCTGTACCTCGACGCCCAAACTCAAGAATCGCTATCATCTCTGGTAGCGATTCTTTTGAACTTTTTGGATAAAAAGCTAGTATAACCAACAAAAAATCTGCATTTTTGTTGCGTATTTAAGAAACAATCCGTATCTTTGCATCCGAAATACGTAATAGAATGGAACAAACAGTATTTGAACTTGATTTGTTGGAAGAAGCACGAGACTTCCTGAAATCCTTGTCAAAAGAGATTCGTGGCAAGATAGGCTACAATATCCGCAGAGTTCAAAAAGGAGAACGCGACAACGAGCTCTTTAAGAAACTTGATGGCACGGAGATATGGGAGTTTCGCACAATATACAATAAAACCTACTATAGGTTATTCGCCTTTTGGGATAAGGACATCAATACGCTGGTTGTAGCCACTCATGGCATTGTAAAGAAGTCGCAAAAGACGCCAAAAAGTGAAATTACCAAGGCAGAGGGAATCAGAAAACTGTATTTTGAGAATAAAAACAAGAAGATATGAAAAAGGTAGGAAACATGAAGCTATATAGCTTTGAGGAATTGCTGGAAGAAGATTACGGCAAAGTCGGAACACCAGAGCGCGATGCATTTGAGCGTAGTGTGGACGAGGCTGTTCAGGCCTATCGCGTAGGAGAAGCTATCAAGCAGGCACGAGAGGCACAGAAACTTACCCAAGCTGAACTGGGTGAGAAAATGGGTGTGCAGAGGGCTCAGGTCTGCCGTTTAGAAAGTGGCAAGAGCATCACACTCGCTTCCATGATGCGTGCCTTCCGCGCGCTTGGTGTACAAGTGGCACTCGAAATGAAGGGAATTGGAAAGGTCGCATTATAGATTCCTATAACCTAAACATCCAAACTCAAGAGTCGCTATCATCCACTGGTAGCGATTCTATTTTGAGTGCACAATAGGGTCGGTTCCGCTGTGCACTCAAGGCAATCTTTGAGCAAGCTGAGAATTTCAAGAAGAATAGAAACGTGAACCTTCAAGATGTAGGGGAATTTATAGATTCTTTGTCGGAAGATGCTAAAACTTCAAATCCTACTGTTATTAACGTAACAGTAAACAATCATTATCACGGAAATATAGACACATTGAATATTAAAGAATAAAAATGTAAGCAGAAAGTTTGGTGAATCAAAGTCGATTGATTACCTTTGCACATCAGAAAATAAACATTGTGGAAAAAACAGGAGCTTAGACAGCTTTCTCGTTACCTACCAGAACCGCTAATTCAAAGTATTAGACGAGTAGAATGTCTGCCTGCTCACGTCATGGAGACGTGGGCATTCGGCAGTTTCAGCATTCGTCAAATACTTAGCGGTTATGGTAGGATGTTGTTTCTTAATGAAGCCCGCTCTCCTTTTTCTACACATATAATACAATAAAAAACATTCAAATGGAAGCATTAGAAGAAACACCACATCATTCGGGTGGCATCCACAACTATTTTCAGGGTGCCACCATTCACAACTTGGTTATTAACGGTAACATGAACAAAAACGGTTCGGAACATTACCATGAAAAAGATAGTAAGGACACTTCAAATCACTATTCCGACGAACAGGTGGCCACAGCCCTCGTCAACATTGTGGGAAAGAACAAACCCATAGATTCGAAACAGAAGTGGGCTGGCGCCCAGTGGTTCTTGCGGTGGGAGTGTAACTATCCTGCCAAAGCGCTGGACTTTTGTAACAAGATATCGAGTCTGCCACTGCCCGAGGACTTGGAATTCCAGTGTGAATATAACAACATCAGGGCTTTAAGCACGCTGTCGTTCATGAATGAGGACGCACGAAAACTGGAACAGGTGAAGTACAGCAAGAACGACGAACAGCTTTTCTTCCAAATGAGAACTGTTGTTGTGGCATTACGTGAAGAATTACTGAGATTGACGGCATAACACTTCCGATTTTAGCAAAACGTTAGCAAAACGTTAGCAAACTATTAGCATTCCGTTGCAAGGCATCGGGATGCTTTTTTTTGTGTGTAATTTTGCTTTCGAAATCAAATGCAACGGGCTTCTGCCCAATGCACAAAAACATTATTAATAAAAAAACAAAAAGATGATGGAAAGAGCAATTTTTTTTGAGAGTAATGAGGGGCGTTTACATCGTTGTATATTCGCCGGTCTTGACAACAATAACCGTCCTCAATGGGTGATGGTGGACCAGTGTGATGAAATGATGACGCTTCAGGACTACATGGACGCGAACAGTATGAAAGATGAAGACATGCGCGTGCTGTGTCTGGAAGGTGAGACGCTGGAATCTACAACGTTGGCACAACTGCTGGGAGCTGTTCTTCAGGGATATCCTTTTGACAACGCACGGGCTCTGTCGGAGGCCATTAAGAACTTAAAGGAAATGGGCATTGTATGGAAGCACGAAAAACTGCAGTTGGAAGTACGCGCGTTTGAATACTACGATGAGGTGAATCTTAGAAATGAATATCGGTTCTACATATACTGCAGTGGCTATGGCCCCATTCTGGAGATGGACAACTTCTTTACGATGAAAGCTCTGATGAATGCCGTGCGCTGCTATTTCGACGCATTGGTGATAGGAGCTGGCATTGGTGTGAGAAGGGGATTGTGGATTTACGATGCTAAACTGAAAGATAAGTTGGATATCGAGGATAAAAAGATGTTTGACACGATAGAATAAGGATTACTGATATTCAGGCATTCTAATCACAAAAAAACAGACAGGATGATGAAAGCTAAGAAAGAGAAGAAGGCGAAAGCAAAGGAGGTGAGTCTGGTTGTTGACAAGAACGAGCCAGCGATTGTGATAGTGAGTTGCGAACAGCTGATGCAGCGCCTGCTGTTTGAATGGCTGACGAAGGAAGCCAAGTCGAAGGTAAGGCTCTATGTGAAGTACTACCACCCGGAAGGTCGTATCGAGATGTATTACGCTATGTTGCAGTATCTGATGACGGGCAAGAAGGCTAAGTTTAAGAACGGTGCTGCACAGTGGCACTTCAGACTGTTCTGCGACCTGATAGACGAGGTGGGTTACTCGGACAAAGCCCATCAGCACCTGAAGATGCTTTGGGAAAAAATAGGACTTTTAAAGAGAATGGAATTATAATACCAACTAAAAAAATTACAATTATTATGAAGAAAAGTATGATGAAACAGGAAGCGGTAAATACCGTAACGATTGATGCCCAAGTGGCCATCAGCAAGACAGAGAATGGTACGAACATTGTACAGGTGTTGCCCGACAATCCGTGTGTAGGGCTGGTGGAAGCGTTCCGTGGGTTGGGCTATGGACAGATGCTCTCGACTGGTACGTTTGAGTATACACGCCATAAGAGAATACGTTCGCAGGCTGTGACGCTGCGCAAGATGCCCCACAGCTCGGTGTCGCGCTGCAAGGACGGTACCCACCGCTTTACGCTGATTGTGAAGGACGAGGAGCTGGAGCGCTTCTGTAATTGGCTGGAAGTGGAGTCGCGGGAGGCCGTTGTCTTTATGCGCAAGTATTTGAAGGAGTGTAACTATAAGAAGAAGGCTGCCTGATGATTTACCGCATATACTACGACAACAAGAACCACAAGTTTGCCGCCCGGGTGAAGAACCGCGAGGAGCTGATGGCGCTGCGCAATGCGCCTGAGAATCTGGATAATCTGGCAAAGGCACAGAAGGGCGACCACGAGGCGAAAACGAAGCTGCTGCAGCTGGCGTATAATATAGGACACGTAGAGGGTGCACTGGCTGGCTGCAAGAGTATTGGCAGCTACTTCTTCCACGACGTTGACGCCTATGGGAGTGAAGAGTCGGAGCGCATCAAAAACCTCATCTTGGAGAAGAAGGACGAGATAGGTCTGAAGATGCTGGAGCGAAGTGCCAGCGGCGGGTGGCACCTGGTGTGCGAGCGTATTCCCGGAACGACGATTCTGGAGAATCAGGTGCGCGTGGCTACGGCCTTGCAGTTGGAAATGGATACCAATGCGAAAGACCTGCAGCGCGTGGTGTTCTCGACCAGTGGTTCGGAAGAAGACCTGCCTTATCTGGACGACTGCCTCTTCGAGGAACCCATGACGGCAGACGAGTGCGAGAAAGAGTATAACCGACTGAAGGTGCGCGTGATGCGCAAACAGGAGCAGGTGCCCGATGGGGCGAAGAAGGCCAATAAGCACTATAAACCGTGGGAGGAGAACCCCCTCCCTGCCTCCCCGAGGGGAGGCGAAGAGTCCCTCCCAGCTGCAGGTCACCCCTCCCTCGGGAGGGGTCAGGGGGAGGGGTTGTTCCCCTCTTCCTACCACGGCATTCCGTTTACGGACATTCTGAAGAAGTACTGGGAGGTGAACAACCGGGGCTTTGAGCCTACGCAGGGCGATAGGGACACACTGACCTATCAGTTGGCTTGCGACCTGCGCCACATCTGCGGTAAAAATGCCGACTGGCTGGACCAGGTGATTCCTTGCTACGACGGATTTGATCCTGAGGAAAAGCGCAGGAAGATAGAAAGTGCGCTGAGTTCGGAATATGAAGCCTTTCCCAGCAGGCTGCGCAACACATTGGCGGCTCTGCGACCCTCGGAGAATTCCGAGACGGGAGAAGATGGTGGCGAGAGTTTTGTGTTTAATCCTCAACTACCAGTAAGTAGGCTGCCGCAGGGGGTCAGAGATTCCATAGAGGCTGTAGATCCAGGTATGGAAATGATGATCATAACAGCTATCTGCCCTTGTATCGGTGCGCTGGCTTCGGGAGTACAGCTGGATGTTCACAAGAAGAAGGTGGGGCTGAACCTTATCAGCTATATTGTAGGCGACTTTGCCAGCGGCAAGGGTTTGATAGACCCCATTCAGAGTGCGTGGATGGCAGAAATAATAGCCATGGATAAGCTGTACCAGCAACAGGAAGAGGAATGGCGTGCGCGGAAACTGGCTGCCAAAAACAAAAAGGAGCAACCCGAGGAGCCTAAGCTGCCCGTGAGGTGTGTGCCGCTGAACAATACGGTGGCCAATATCGCGGAGCGACTGGCAAACGTGGTAGGCAAGCACGCCTTCTCGTTTACGCCGGAGGCCGACGTGGTGGCACAGAAATGGAAATCGTCGGTCAGCGACTTCTCGGTGATGATTCGACAGGCCTACGACGGTTCAAGGTATGACCGTGAAGCACGCTCGGTGGAGGCGGTGAACGTGCATATAGACCACTTGTTGTGGAACGTAGTGATGTGTGGAACACCTGACGCGCTCTACCGTGTAGTTTCCAACTACACAGATGGTTTGCAGAGCCGTATAGCCTTTGCACAGACACCCGACAACACCTTTGCACAGCTGGCCGATGATCCACGTGTGCTGACAGACAAACAGGCTGAGCGTATCCGTCAGGTGGCCCACCTGCTGCCGCTGATGCAGGGTGAAGTGGTGCTGCCGAAGTTGGAACAAACGGGTCGTAAATGGTTGGAGAAGATTCGTCTGGAAGCTATGCTGAACGACGACCGTGTAAAAGCCCGCCAGAGAATCCGCATCTGTGTCACGACACAAAGAATGGTGTGCTGTCTGATGCTCTGTAAGGTGTGTGAACAGCTGATACAGAAACACGGTCTGAACGGTGCGGAGAAGCAGTTGCAGACTCACCCTGACTTGTGGAAGACCATGCTGCTGAAGACGCAGACACCACAAATGCTGGAACTGTACGACGTGATAGCCGACGCATTGATGGCCAACGCCCTGTACTTCTTCCGCAGTCGTATTGAGCAGGCTTTTGCAAGTCGAAACTATGGTGATTCAGCAAATGGCAGTCGCACGAAGCACGGTAAGAACGACACCATCTATGCGAATCTGGATATGCAGTTTACCTTCGAGCAGGCTCTAAAGCAAAGCATAGAGAAGAAAGGTGCTGATGTGACTTCAAACAGCGTAAGTCAAATGCTGAAGAACTGGAAGAAACAGAAGCTGATAGAGCAGATTCCTGGTGGTAAGTATAAAAAGCTGACCTTTGCAGTAGCGGCATAGTTTGGTCATTTTGTCATTATGTCATTATGTCAAAATCAAAAATTAAATTAGGAATTAGTAATTAGGAATTATGATTACAAAGATAAACACGAACATGAAACTCAGCGAGCACTTTACGCTCGCTGAGTTAACCAAGACAAGTGTGATGATAGAGAACGTGCCGAACGAGGCACAAGTGAATAATTTGAAACGATTATGCGGTTGGCTGGAAGAGCTGAGGGAGAAAAACAGCCTCACCCCTAACCCCTCTCCAAGGGGCGAGGGGAACCTTGAGGGCGAGGGGAGTAGATACAAAGAGACTCCGATAATTATTAATAGCGGATATAGGAGCTCACAGGTGAACAAGGCGGTGGGTGGCGCACCGAATTCGAACCATTTGACGGGTTGTGCAGTGGACATCCATGTATCAGGGATGGAGCAACTTATCCGATACGCTGCCATTCTGCTTGACATCAGCGACCTGAATAACGAGGACTTCGACGAACTGTTGTTAGAGCGTTCGCCTCGTGGCAGCTACTGGCTCCACTTCGCCGTCAGGCCATTTGGCAATCGACGTAGGATTAATCTGATAAAGGGGTGAGTTGGATAACGTACTAATCAAGAACGAAGGTGTGCCTAAATTGACACACCCTCGTTTGTAGCTATAGTAATTACTCGTCTGCTGTCAGGTCTTCTATTTGGTCAATGATTTCCTGATACTGACGCTGGGTCTTGAAGTTGAGGCTGAGACCGCAGATGGCGCCGATGATACCACCAATGCAACCACCCCAGAAGAATCCGTTATCTATGGCGCCTCCATGAAGTTGATAGGACTCGTACAAGAACCAAGCAAACCACAGAACAACGGCAGGAATTCCAAAGAACAGCCAGTCGGCTTCGAACTTCTTGGCGCTGGCCACCTTTTTGCGGGCCTCCACAAGATTACGGTTCATCAGATTAGGATCGTTGATTTTGCGGCAGGTGTAGTAGGTGGCACCTGTACAGATGAGCATAAAGATGCTGGTGACAATCCAGAAGAAGAGGGAGAGGCCACCCAATTTCACGAAGCACCAATAGCCGTAAGGTACCATCAACAATCCAACGGCCATGATGATGTAGTAGCGGCGGGTGATGGTGTTCACTTCATTGCGCATGGAACGGCGCATGACGCGGTCGTTCAGTATTTCCTGCTCATTGAGCTTATTCTTGAGCGTGTTCATCTGCTGACGCATGCTCTCTAATTCGAAATCGTTGTTCATAATGGGTAAAAGTTTAATCGTTTGACATTTGCTTTAATTGCTCTCTGATTCTGAACAGGCGGACGCTGACGTTTTTGGCGGTGATGCCGACAATCTGTCCGATTTCCTCGTAGGGGAGGTTCTCGAGCCAGAGCAGGACTATCGCCCGGTCGAAAGGTTGCAATTTGGAAATACGCTTGTGGAGCATGTCCACCTGGCGGGTGTCCTCGTCGCGGTCTTCAAAGAGGTTGATGTCCATGGTCAGCCTGACTTCTGCGGAGCGCCGCTTCTTTTTCCTGTCTATCGAGATACAGGTGTTGAGGGCGACGCGGTAGATCCACGTCCTCAGGTCTGAACGATGCTCGAAGCT
>JAEEGK010010907.1_pt1 | contig 20886 bp, 17 predicted proteins | sample 8958771 | NCBI WGS metagenome assembly JAEEGK01 (sample SAMN16246547, study PRJNA631951) | gut metagenome | biome: gut microbiome; feature: rumen; material: SC-attached | host: Bos | place: Iran: Karaj | collected 2018-10
GGCGGACCGGGTCGAAGGCGGACAGCATGATGGCGTCCGGGGTGTCGTCCACGACGATTTCCACGCCGGTGGCGGCCTCCAGGGCGCGGATGTTGCGGCCCTCGCGGCCGATGATGCGGCCCTTGATCTCGTCATTGTCGATCGGGAAGGTGGTGACGGCGTTCTCGATGGCCGTCTCCGTGGCGGTGCGCTGGATGGTGTTGATGACGATGCGCTTGGCTTCCTTCGCGGCGTTCAGGCGGGCTTCGTCGATGGTGTCGTTGATGTAGGCCTGGGCTTCGGTACGGGCTTCGGCCTTCATGTTCTCCATGAGCTGGGCCTTGGCTTCCTGGGCCGTCATCCCGGCGATGGACTCGATCTGGCGGTTCGCCAGCTCGATGCGGCGGTCGCACTCCTCCTCTTTCCGCTTCAGGGCGTCCTGCTGTCCCTTGAGGGAGGCCTTGACATTGTCCACCTCCTTGCTCTTGCGGTCCAGCTCGCTCATCTTCTGGTTCAGGGTGTTCTCCTTCTGTTTGACGCGGGATTCCGCTTCGCGGACCTGGGCGTTCTTGTTGTTCACGTATTCCTCGTGTTCCGCCTTGAGGTTGAGGAACTTCTCCTTGGCCTGGAGGATCTTGTCGTTCTTGATCTTCTCCGCTTCGATCTCGGCCTTCTCGAGGATTTCGTCCCGCTTGCCCCGGAGGATGGATTTCCGGATGAGTATGTAGGCCGCCAAGGCCAGGACGGCCCCGACGATGAATCCGATGAGTAACGATACGATGTTCATAATATATTGTGTTTTAAGTGTTTTTGCACATAAAAAACCAGGCAGGCCCTCCTTCCGGAGACCTGCCTGGTAGAAAAAAACCGCCGCCATCCATGTCGGAAAATCTTATGGATAAGATTTGAGTTCCGACCAGTTGCTGATATCCCACGTCCCGCCTTGCGGCGGAATCCCCGTTCGGGTCACCTGGGCCCGTCATCCCTGGTCTGAGTAAACTCGGTACGTTGTATTACGTTGTTTTCAGAGGGGGATGCGCGGCGGCTATGTCATTTTCCGGTCCGGGCCAGATAGTTCGCCATGTCCTTGCCGAGCTGCTGCGCTTCCGCATCCTGGGCGGCCTTTTCGCGCTGGACGGTGATGCGGCTCACACATTCGTTGAGCGCCACCATGGGCATCAGTTCCGCCAGCGTCTTTCCGGGATACCGCCGGGTGTAGGCCTGCAGATGCTGGTTGACGGCATCCGCGGCCAGGCGGATGATCTCCTCCTTCTCCGGGGTCGGGGCGGTCAGATTGAACGTCCGTTCTGCGATCTTGATGCTGATTTTCTGGTCCATACGCTAACTTTCCAGCCAGGAGATGCACTTGTCTACCTCCCGTATCAGTTGATCCAACTTCTCTTTGGCGGCGCGGTTGTCACCGCCGGCGGTAAAGGCTTCAGTCAATTTCAGGGTGTCTATCGTGGACTCGAGTTCCAAGACTTGTCTCCTCAGGGCGTCACCGGTTTCCTTGCACGCATGTAACTCTTCGCGGAGACGTTCGTTCTCCACTTTCGCAGCCTCATAGCGGGCAATCAGCTCTTCGATGTGTTTGCGTACTTCTTCAAGCATGGCCGGTTTCAGTGCCTAATTCGTGCAAATTTAATAAAATTCTTTTATTATCGCACGCTTACACCCCAAAAAAGTGAATGAAAGCAAGGGTTTAGAGCCGTTCGACCAATCTTTTGAAAATCACGGTCATGCGGTCGGCCGCGGCATTGGCCGCCTCGACGATGGCTTCGCCGTCGGTGACATAGTCCTCGTCGTCGGTGGCGTGGGCCACGTCGGTGATGACGGACATGCCGAAGACGGGGATGCCGCTGTGGCGGGCTACGATGACCTCGGGAACGGTGCTCATGCCCACGGCGTCCGCGCCGATGTTCCGGAAGAAACGGTATTCGGCCGGGGTTTCATAGCAAGGACCGGTAACAGCGACGTAAACACCCTTCTGGAGGGAAATACCCTCCCAGGCGGCGATCTCCTCCGCCTTCAAGATGAGGCCGGGATCGTACGGACGGGTCATGTCCGGGAAGCGCGGGCCGAATTCGTCCAGGTTCGGACCGATGAGCGGATTCGGGATCAGGTTGATGTGGTCCCGGATGATCATCAGGTCACCCACGTGGAAGCTGAGGTTCGTGCCGCCCGCCGCGTTGGAGACGAACAGGTACTGGATGCCGATGCGGATCATCACCCGGATGGGGAGGACCACCAGGTGCATCGGGTAGCCTTCGTAGTAGTGGATGCGGCCCTGCATCGCGATCACGCATTTCCGGCCGAGGGTGCCGACGATGAAGTTCCCCTTGTGGCCGATGGCCGTGGATACGGGGAAGCCGGGGAGTTCGTTGTAAGGGATGACCAGGGGGTCCTCGATCTGGTCGGCCAGCAACCCGAGGCCGCTGCCGAGGACGATGCCAATCTGCGGCTTCCGCCCTTCCATCCGCTCGACGAGGGCGTCGGAAGCGGCGTGTATGGCACGTAATGCGTCTGTCATAAGTTACAGCCTTTCAATCATTTTACGGATGAGTGCAGTCATCTTGTCGGCCGCGGCGTTGGCGGCGGTTACGACGTCGTCGCCGTCATTGACATAGTCCTCGGCATAGTCGTCGTGCGCTTCGTTCGTGATGACCGAGATGCCGAACACGGGGACGCTCGCATGGCGGGCGGCGATGACCTCCGGGATGGTGCTCATGCCCACGGCGTCGCCGCCGATGAGGCGGAAATACTTGTACTCCGCCGGCGTCTCGTAGGACGGGCCGGTGCCGCCGACGTACACACCTTCCTTGAGTTCGATGCCCTGTTCTTCGGCGATTTCTTTCGCCAGTTTGATAAGCGCGGGGTCATACGGACGGGTCATGTCCGGGAACCGCGGTCCCAGATAGTCCAGATTCGGGCCGATGAGCGGGTTCGGCAGGAAGTTGATGTGGTCCTTGATGATCATCAGGTCCCCGACGTGGAGATTGAAGTTCACGCCGCCGGCCGCGTTGGAGACGAAAAGTTTCCGGATGCCGACGGACATCATCACGCGGATGGGGAGGACGACGAGGTCCATCCCGTAGCCTTCGTAGTAGTGGATGCGGCCCTGCATGGCGATGACGGTCTTGCCGCCGAGGGTGCCGACGATGAAATTCCCCTTGTGGCCGATGGCCGTGGAGACCGGGAAACCGGGAATGTCCTTGTAGGGGATGACAAGCGGGTCGGCGATCTGGTCGGCGAGTTTGCCGAGGCCGCTGCCGAGGACGATGCCGATTTCGGGCTGCCGGCCGGCGAGGACGCCGACCAGGTAATCCGCCGCATTCTTGATCCGTTCGATTCGAGGGTCCATAATCAGGTGGATTTAGTGTTATTGTATCTGTTTCAGTACTTTCCGGGCTTCGGTCAGGATCTCGGCCTCGCCGGGGATGACGCGGTCGCGCATGACGAAACGTCCGCTGGCGATGACCGAGGATATGGTGTCGCTGTGCGCCGCGTATACGAGGTTGGCGAGGAAGGATCCCGGAGAGATGAAGTAGGAGTTGTCGATGTCCACGATGGAGAGGTCCGCGATGGCGCCTTCCTTGATGACGCCGGTGTCGAGGCCGAGGGCCCGGGCGCCGTTCACGGTGGCGGAATCCATCAAGTCGTGGAGCGGCATGGCGGACGGGTCGTTCTTCCAGGCTTTCTGGAAGAGCGCCGTCGTCTTCATGGTCTCGAGCATGTCCAGGTTGTTGGAGGAGGAAGCTCCGTCCGTGCCCAGGCAGATATTCGCGCCGGCGGCCTTCAGGTCTTCGTAGCGGAACCGGTAGCCGGAGGCGAGTTTCGCGTTGGAGTTGATGTTGTGCACGCAGTTCACCCGGTGGTTCCCGAGGATTTCCACGTCGTGGTCGCTGAGCCAGACGGTGTGCGCCGCGATCACGTGCGGTCCCAGCACGCCCAGCGAATCGAGGTATTCGGTGGGGGAGAGGCCGCCATGGGCATTCTTGCAGTCAATGTTCTCCTTTTCGGTCTCGGAGATGTGGATGTGCAGTTTCATGCCGTGGTCCACGGCGAACTGGCTGGCCCAGCGGATCATGTCCTCGCTCACGGTGTAGACGGCATGGACGGACATCGCGAGGTGGGAGGCTTCGCCCCAGTCCTTCGAACGTTCATAGAGTTCGATGCACTTGCGTTTCTGCTTGGCTGCGATTTCCTCGTTGAACTGGTCCAGGATGACGAAGGAAATGTAGGGCCGGATGCCCATCTCCACGGCGGCCTGCCGGGCGAAGGGGGCGAACCAGTACATGTCGTTGAAGGTGGTGGTGCCGCTGCGGATCATCTCCAGGCAGGCCGCCTTCGTGCCCCAGTAGATGAACTCCTCGTCCATCTTCGCCTCCATGGCCCAGATCTTCGAGAGCCAGTCGTGCAGGGGAACGTCCTCGGTGATGCCTCGGAGCATGATCATGGCCGCATGCGTGTGCATGTTGATGAAACCCGGGATGACGGCCTTGCCGGTGCAGTCGACGGTTTCGTCCGCGGCGATGCCCGCCGTCTCGGGGAAGGGGAAGATGCGGTGGATGCGCTGTCCCTCGATGAAAAGGTTGACGGGAGCGCCGTCCAGCTGTATGTTCTTCAGAAGGATCATGGTCCGGAGTCAAAAAAACCGGCAGCGCGCGGGCGGCCGGTCCAAGGTTTAGAATTCGTCGAAATGGACGTCGGTGAAGGACTTGCCCGGGGCGTCATCGGCGCCGTTTCCGGGATTCTCGACCTGCCCGAGGCGGGCGCGGATGAACGCGACGGCATCCTCCAGCCCCTCGGCGAATTTTTCAAAGTCCTCCTTGTAGAGGAAAATCTTGTGCTTGTCGTAGGTGAAAGTGCCGTCATGCTCCTGGCGGCGTTTGCTTTCGGTGATGGTCAGGTAGAAATCGTTGTTCCCCTTCGTGGCCTTGACATCGAAAAAGTAGGTACGCTTTCCGGCACGGACCGGCTTCGAATAGACGTCTTCCGTGTTTCGCTCCTGGGCGCGGGCCCTCTCGTAATCTTCACTGTACATGACTGTGTCCTTAAATTCGATTTGTTCACAAATGTAGGAAAATAATTTATAAATCGCTAACTTTGTACAAATTATTTGAAAGCTATGCTGAATCGAAGAATTCTGCGGATCAAGGCCTTCAAAGTCCTGTATTCCTACGCCGAAAACCGGTCGATGACTTTGAACGAAGCCCTCTCCGCCCTGGATATTTCCTGCGAGGCGACGCGGGACCTCTACCTCCTGATGCTGTCCATCGCGGGTCCGCTTACGGCCGAGGCCGCCCGCCGTGCGGAAGCGGCCAGCCACAAGTTCAATCCCACTGAGGAAGAGCTCCATCCGAACCTCAAGTTCGTCCATAACGCCCTCGCCCCGCTCCTGGCGGAGGACCCTGATTTCCAGAAGCTCCTGGAGCGCAAGAAACTCTCCTGGGACCAGGACGACGCCCTGGTGAACCAGCTTTACGAGACCCTCGTCACCCGTCCGTATTATGCCGCCTACCTGGCTGATCCGGAAATCTCCCTCGCGCAGGACGTCCGCATCTTCAAGAAGATCTTCGAGAACGAGTTCGAGGACAACGACGCCCTCTGGCAGATCCTGGAGGACCGCTCCATCTACTGGACGGACGACCTTCCCTACGCCCTGACGCAGGTCATCCGCAGCCTGGACGACATCGTCCGCACGGGCCGCTGGGAACTCCCGCCCCTGTACCAGAGCGACATCCTCGCCGCGCAGGGCAAGTCCGTGGACAGCGACAGCCTGTTCGTGAAGCGCCTGCTCACTGCTGCCTTCGGCCGGTTCACCGAGTACTATGACAAGGTGGCCGGATCTGTCCGCGGCTGGGACCGCGACCGCCTCTTCACCACGGACATCGTCCTCATCGCGATGGGCCTCGCCGAGGCCGAAACCTTCCCGGAAATCCCGGTGAAGGTCACCATCAACGAGTACGTGGAAATCTCCAAGTTCTATTCCACCCCCAAGAGCCGTTCCTTCGTGAACGGCCTCCTGGACCGCCTCATCAAGGAGAGCGAGGCGGAAGGCCGTATCCACAAGACCGGCAAGGGACTCCTTTAGCAAACTCAAGAATCAATGCATATGAAGACTCTTTTCCTTCTTCTCCAGGCCCAGGCCCCTGCGCAGGGCCAGCCGGGCGGCGGCGCCTCCATGTGGATCCTCCTCCTCCTGATGTTCGTCGTCATGTATTTCTTCATGATCCGCCCGCAGCGCAAGCAGCAGAAAGAGCTCGAGGCCTTCCAGAACGCCCTCAAGAAGGGTGACAAGGTGATCATCGGCAACAGCGGCATCTTCGGCGAGATCGTCGAGGTCGACGACCGCACCGCCCTCGTCCGGGTGGACGGCGATACCAAACTCCGCGTGGCGAAGCAGGTCCTTACCCGGGACACCTCCGACATCCAGAAGTAGGCGCCTCCTTCCGTGAAACGGAAATTCCGGCTGCCGCTGCGAGGCAGGGAGTGGCTCCTTTTCGCCACCTCCCTGGTTCTTGCCGTGCTCATCTGGTTCCTCAGCAACCTGTCCCGGACTTATTCGGGCGTGCTGGGGGTTCCCGTCGTCGCGGAATGCAACCTGCAAGGCCACAGTAACCTGTCTTCCAATTCGGCCATGCTCTCCGCCCGCTGCCGCGCGGAGGGCTTCCGCCTGTTGCGGGAGGGAACCCGCCGGTCCCGCCGGCCCGTCCGGGTCGTTTTCGACCGGGCGGACCTCCGCCACGGCACGGGCGACCGGTTCTTCGTTACAGGCAACGTGATGAACAATTACCTGCGGCAGATCTTCGGGGACAAGGTGGACGTGGAGGACATCATCACCGACACGCTCTACTTCCTGTTCTCCCAGGAAAACCACAAGCGGGTCCCTGTCAATTTCACCGGCGATTTCACGTACCGCTCCCAGTACATGGCCTCCGGCCCGCTCAAGATCACGCCGGACTCGGTGACCGTGTACGGTGAAAAGGCGCGGCTGGACCTGGTGGACCACGTGTCCACGACCCAGATCTTCCCGGATGACGTCCATGAAGTGCAGCACGGTGTCCTCCGGCTCCGCAAGATCAAGGGCATCCGCCTCTCGGACGAGGAGATCTCCTACGAACTCCCGGTTTCCCGCTATGTGGAACTGCGTTCCGAACTGCCGGTCGCGGCCCGGAACGTCCCCGGCGGCCGCCACCTGGACGTGTTCCCGTCCCGGGCGACCGTCATCCTGCACTGCACTTTCCCGGTCGGCCGCGACCCGTTCGAGTCCTTCGACCTCTTCATCGATTACGCCGACTTCGCCTCCTCCCTGTCCGGCCGCTGCGTTCCCCGTGTGCGGGAACTTCCGCGCGGGGTGCTCGACTACCGGGTGGAACCGGCCGTATTCGACTGCATCGAGACCGACTGATCCCATGAAGACAGTCATCCTCACCGGGGGAATGGGCAGCGGCAAGTCCGCCGTCGCCGCCTTGCTCAAGGCGCGCGGTGTCCCCGTGTACGATTCCGATTCCCGGACCAAATCCCTGTATGACCGCGATTCCGCCCTCGTAGGAAGGTTGGAGACGGTGTTGGGCACCGGCCTCCGGGCCGTCGACGGACGCTTGGACCGGGCGAAACTCGCTTCCCTCATCTTTTCGGATCCGGCTCGGAAAGCCGCTGTGGAGGCGGTCGTCCATCCCGCCGTCCTCGCCGATTTCCGCCGCTGGAAGCGCTGGCACCGTCCGAAGGGATGGACCTATGGTCCCGTTCCCTTCGTCGTGCTGGAATCGGCCATCATCCTGTCTTGTCCGGTCTTCGACGGGGTGGGTGACCGCACGGTCCTGGTCGATGCGCCCGAAGCGGTCCGCGTGGCGCGCTCCGTGGCCCGGGACGGCTCGGACCCCGAGGCGGTCCTCCGCCGCATCCGGCAGCAGCATTTCGACCTTGCCCGCGTGGACGCCGTCCTTCGGAACGACGCTTCCCTGGACGCCCTTTCCGCCGAGACGGACCGCGTTTTTCTGAATTTATTCGTATCTTTGTAAACTATAAAACAAAAGCATACCATGAAAACCGACCTTGCCAAAATCCTTTCCGTCCGCGGTCAGCGCGGACTGTTCTCCTATATCGCCCAGTCGCGCAGCGGCGCCATCGCCGAATCCCTCCGGGACCACAAGCGCACGAACTTCGCGGCGAATGCCGGCATCACCACCCTCGCGGACATCTCCATCTACACCCTGGAAGGGGAGCTGAAACTCAAGGAGGTCTTCCTCAAGCTCCAGTCCGTCCTCGGCGACGCCGACGCTCCGTCCTCCAAGGCCGATGTCAACGAAATCAAGGCCCTCTTTGAGAAGGCCGTTCCCGACTACGACGGCGACCGCTTCTACGTGTCCCACATGAAGAAGGTGGTGGACTGGTACAATGAACTGAAGAACTTCGCCTCCCTCGACTTCGTGGACGAGGAAGAGGAGGCCGCCGAGCCCGAGGCATAAATGCCTACCCTGCAGGTCATCACCCTGGGGTGTTCCAAGAACACCGTCGATACGGAACACCTCCTGTTCCAGGTACGGAACTCGTACGAGATCGTGCCGGAAGAGGAAGTGCGCCCGGTCGATGTCCAGCTGATCAATACCTGCGGCTTTATCGGCGACGCCAAGGAACAATCCATCCAGACCATCCTGGCTTCCGTCCAGCGCAAGAAGGACGGGGAAATCGGGCGGATCCTGGTGTTCGGCTGCCTGTCCCAGCGCTACGCCCACGAGTTGCCGGACCTCATCCCGGAGGTGGACGGCTGGTTCGGCGCACGGGACCTGGATCCCGTCGTCCGGGCACTCGGCTGCCGGCCGGACCCGGCCTCGGCCCACCGCCGTGTCCGCACGGACGGCATCCATCCCTACGCCTACCTCAAGATTTCGGAAGGCTGCGACCGGCGCTGCTCCTACTGCGCCATCCCGCTTATCCGCGGTCCGCACAAGTCCGTGCCGATGGAAACGCTCGTGCGGGAAGCGGAAGAACTCGCCGCCCAGGGCGTCCGGGAACTGGTAATCATCGCACAGGATACGACTTATTACGGCCTGGACCTGTATAAGAAGCGTTCGCTGGCGGAACTCCTCCGTCGCCTTTCCGCCGTGGAAGGCATCGAGTGGCTCCGTATCCACTACTCCTACCCGGCCGATTTCCCGGAGGACGTGCTGGACGAGATGGCGAACAATCCGAAGGTCTGCCGCTACATGGACATCCCGCTGCAACATATCTCGGACCCGGTCCTGGACAAGATGCACCGCCATGTGGACGGGGCCTGGACCCGGGAACTCATCCGCCGGATGCGGGAGAAAGTCCCCGGTGTGGTCCTCCGTACGACCATGATCGTGGGCCATCCCGGCGAGACGCCTTACGCCTTCCGGCAGTTGCTCCAATTCGTGGAGGAAGCCCGCTTCGAGCGGCTCGGCGCTTTTGCCTATTCCGAGGAGGAAGGCACCTACGGTGCGGGCCATTTCGACGACGCGATCACCCCGCGGACGAAGAAATTACGCCTTTCCCGCCTGATGGAATTGCAGCGTGGCATTTCTCTTGCATACAATCTCTCACGCGTGGGGACGGAAGTCCGCGTCCTGGCGGACGACTTCGTGGACGGTGTCTTCGTATGCCGCAGCGAATTCGAAAGCCCGGAGGTGGACGGCGAGATCCTGGTGAAGTATGAGCCCGACCGGTTCGGGGGCATTGAACCCTGCTCCCTGGTCGGCAGCTTCTTCCGGGTGAAGGTCGTCTCCGCCGATGAGTATGATTTGACTGCAGAACTTGTGGAATTATGAGAAGATTCACCCTGACCTTGGGGCTCGCCGCCCTGGCGCTGGCCGCTTGTTCGCCCCAGACCCTGACCTTGCATGTCGACATGCGCCACCCGTCGAAATCCGGCATCGACCTGAACCGGAAGTCGATGTCCATCGTGTACATGGACAACGGGCAGGCGGACACCACTTTCAGCAACGGCGTGGCCTCCAGCCTCGCCCGCAGCCTCGAGGAAGACTATTTCTCCGGCGACGAAGCCATCGGTGTGTACAAGATTCCCGCGGACTCCGTGTCCCTGGACCTGATGCACCGGCTGGTGATGGACAGCGGGGATGACGTCGTCTTCCTGCTGGGCCCGCCCACCTTCGGGGAAGTGGCCCTGTCGGAGCCTGCTCCCGTGAAGAATCCTGTGAGCGTGGATTCCGCTTTCGTCTCCCAGGCACAGGTCCCTTACAACGCAAAGCTTTTCGTCTATGACAGCATGGAGAAGGATGACCAGCTGCACATTTTCCGTGGCAGCAGTATCCTCCGCAGCCAGGTGTTCACAAATGGCGTGACCGCCAAGGAATACCTGCGGGAAAAGGCCCTTAAGTCCAAGGACTGGGGTGCGGAACTCGTGGGCCAGCAGATCTCGAACCGCTTCGTCCCCACCTGGAAGGAAGAGGCCTACACCCTGTACTACTTCGAGGGTTGGGACAACGATTGGGTCCTTGCCGCCTCCCTGGCCTATGAGATGAAATGGAAGCAGGCCGTGGACATCTGGATGAAGAAGGTCAACGACAGCAGCTACACGAAGCGCGGCTGCGCCTGCTACAACACGGCTCTGGCGTTCTACATGATGGGCGACCTGAACCTCGCGACCAAGTGGCTGGACCGTGCCGACCAGTACGGCAAGCCGGACCTCTCCCCGGGGCTCCGCAAACGGATCGAAGCCCGCAAGAAATAAATGCAGCCCGAGAACGCGTATATGTTCCCGACCTCCGTGAAGGAGGTGCAGGCGCTGGGTTGGGATTACATCGACGTAATCATGGTGACCGGCGACGCGTTCGTGGACCATCCGTCCTTCGGGACGGCCGTCATCGCCCGGTGGCTCCAGAAATGGGGCTACCGGGTTGCCGTAGTACCGCAGCCCAACTGGCGGGATGACCTGCGGGATTTCCGCAAGCTGGGGGCGCCGCGGCTCTATTTCGGGGTCAATTCCGGGGCGATGGACTCGATGGTGAACCATTATACCGCGTCCAAGCGCCTCCGTCACGACGACGCCTACACGCCCGAGGGCAAGGCGGGTGCCCGTCCCGACTACGCCGTCACGGTGTACACGAAGATCCTCAAGGAACTCTATCCGGACGTACCGGTCGTCATCGGCGGTATCGAAGCCTCCCTCCGCCGCCTGACGCACTACGACTACTGGAAGGACTGCCTCATGCCCTCCATCCTCGTCACCTCCGGTGCCGACTACCTCTGCTACGGCATGGGCGAACGCCCGATGCTCGCGCTGACGAAAGGCATCGAGAAAGGGTGGAACCGGCACCAGATGCAGTCTATCCCCCAGATCGCGTTTTATAATACCGGGTGTACCCCCTCCGGCGCATTGCTCTTGCATAGTTTCGAGGAATGTCAAAGGGACAAATTCAAGTTCGCGGAGAATTTCCATTGGATTGAGACACACGCGAACATGATGCATCCGGATACGATCGTCGAGCCGGTGGGGGAGGGATATGTGCAGATCAATCCGCCGTATCCGACGGCGACGACCGAGGAGATGGATTCGTACTGGGACCTGCCGTTCTCGAAGCTGCCGCATCCCCGGTATAAGGGGAAGCGGATTCCGGCGTATGACATGATCAAGTTCTCGGTGTGCACGCACCGGGGGTGCTTTGGCGGATGCAATTTCTGCACGATCGCTGCGCATCAAGGCAAGTTCATCTCTTCGCGGAGTGAGGCGTCCATCCTCAAGGAGGTACGGGCCTTGAACAACCTGCCTGATTTCGCAGGTAATATTTCTGACGTGGGCGCGCCCACGGCGAACATGTACGGGATGCATGGCAAGAACCAGGACATCTGTGCCAAATGCAAGCGTCGGTCCTGCCTGTTCCCGGCCCGTTGCCCGAACCTGGACTGCGACCATACGCGTCTGCTGGACCTGTACCATCGGATCGACAGTACCAAGGGCATCCGGCACTCCTATATCGGCAGCGGCATCCGCTACGACCTGTTCCTGACCGAGGACGGTTTTGTCGACAAGAGCTCGAAGCCGTACCTGAAGGAGCTGGTCCTGGACCATACTTCGGGCCGCCTGAAGGTGGCGCCGGAACATACGGAAGACCATGTGCTGCAGAAGATGGGCAAGCCTTCCTTCCGCCTGTTCGAGCGGCTGCGGAAGGAGTTCGACCAGGTGAACCGCGAGGCGGGCACCCATGTGGGACTCGTCCCGTATTTCATCTCTTCGCATCCCGGCTGCACGCTCAAGGATATGGAGCGGCTGGCGAACCATCCGGCGCTGCGGGGCATCTGGATGGACCAGGTACAGGATTTCACGCCCACGCCCATGACCACGTCCTCCGTCATGTTCTGGTCGGGTTACGACCCCCGTGACCTCAAGCCGGTGTTCACGGAGAAGGACATGGAGCGGAAACGGATGCAGAAATCCTTTTTCTTCAAGAATTCGTCAAAAAAAAGCCGGGAGGGTATTGCCAAATCAAAAAAAGGGAATTAATATTGCACCCGTAAACTTAAACCCGACTACTGATGGCAGACAACAAGAAAAGACACGTCGTAAGTTATGAGAAGATGCCCCTGAACCCGGAGCTTGCGGCCGCCTTTGCTGAAAAATATCCCCGAGGATTCTCCGACTACCTGACCGACCTCGTCAAATATCCGAAGCCGGACGGCACCTCCTTCTACGCCGTGACCGTGGAGATCCCCGACGCCATCTACCTCGTGAAGATCAACGTCAAGACCGACGACCTCGAAGACGTCGAGCGCTGGCTCGAAGGCGAGGAAGATGCCGAGAACGAGGCCGTGGCCGGCGGCAGCGCAGACGCCTCCGATGCGGCCGGTGAGACCTTGCCCGACGACAACATCGCCCAGTACGGCAGCGGCTCCGACGACGAATAAGCCTTGGAAAACAAGATCGTAAAATACATCTGGGGCCCGCTGAGGGCCCTTTTGCATTCCCTGCCGGTCCGGAGTCAGATTCCGGTCCTGTCGGTGGTGACCGGCGTATTGTGCGGTTTGGCGGCCGTCCTGCTGAAGGTGACCATCCGTGCCATCCATCACGGGCTGGATACCCTGATCGGGGATGCGAACTGGCTTTACCTGCTCTTGCCCGGCGTGGGCATGTTCCTGAGTTTCCTCATCGTCCGGTATATCGTCCGGGACAACATCGGCCACGGCGTGACGAAGGTCCTGCAGGCCGTGTCCAAGAACGAATCCAAGATCAAGCGGCACAACATGTTCTCGTCGATGGTGACGAGCGCCCTCACCATCGGTTTCGGCGGATCCGTGGGTGCCGAGGCTCCGATCGTGTATACGGGCGCGGCCATCGGGTCCAACCTGGGCCGTTACATGGGCCTTTCTTATCGGGGAATGACGCTCCTGCTGGGCTGCGGAGCGGCCGGCGCGGTGGCGGGCATCTTCAATGCCCCGCTCGCCGGCGTCCTGTTCACCCTGGAAATCCTCCTGTTTAACCTGTCCATGAGCTCCCTCCTGCCGTTGCTGCTTTCCTCGGTATCGGCGACGATGGTCTCCTATCTCCTCCTCGGACGCAATACGCAATTCGCCTGCTCGCTCGTGGAATTCTCGATGCGGAACATCCCGTATTACCTGCTGCTGGGTGCATTCTGCGGGTTCTGCTCGCTGTATTTCATCAAGATGACGCTCTGGCTCGAGGACGGTTTCGGCAAGATGAAGAACCCCTGGCTCCGCTGGGCCCTGTGTGCTGTGGGGTTGGGCCTTCTGATCTTCCTGTTCCCGCCGCTGTACGGCGAGGGATATGAAGATGTGGGTCAGCTCCTGAACGGACAGGCGGACGGTGCCATCTGGTTCTTCGCCCTGATCCTGCTGCTCAAGGTATTTGCCATGACCTTTACGAACGCCGGCGGCGGCGTGGGCGGTACCTTCGGTCCTACGCTTTTCGTAGGTGCCATCGCAGGCTACGTGCTGTCCTCCTCCCTGAATCTCGTCCTTCCCGGCCAGGTGCCGGTGCCCAATTTCGTGCTCGTGGGCATGGCCGGCCTGATGGCGGGCGTGATGCAGGCTCCCTTGACGGCCATCTTCCTGATTGCCGAAATTTCCGGCGGTTACGGGCTCCTCATGCCCCTCATCCTGACGGCGGCCATCTCCTATGCCACCACCCGCATCTTCGAAAAGTACTCCATCTATACGAAGCGTATCGCGCAGACGGGCGAACTCCTCACCCACGATTCCGACCAGGCCGTCCTCACGCTGCTGAAGACGGAATCCCTTGTCGAAACGGACTTCACCCCGGTACGCATCGATGACAGCCTGGGCGCCCTCGTCGAGGCCGTGTCCGTTTCCCAGCGCAACGTTTTCCCGGTTCTGGATGGCAAGAAGCGCTTCCAGGGCTACGTGGACCTTTCCGACATCCGGCGGGACATGTTCCGTACGGACCTCTATGAAACGGCCAAGGTGTACAATTATCTGCGTACCGCCCCGGAATATGTCTATCCCGACGAACCGATGGACAGCGTGATGCGCAAGTTCGGCAAGACCGGCGCCTGGAACCTGCCGGTGGTGGACCGCGACCTCAAATATTTGGGTTTCCTGTCCCGCTCCAAGATCTTCAACGCATACCGCGAGGAACTCCGGGATTTCTCGCAGGATTGATTTTTCCCGTCAGGCTGTATAAAGTGCCTGAAAATCATTATATTTGTAAGAGTTAAGCATGTGTAATTCTTACAAATCCATTCCTATGAAGAGATTCTTGGTCTCCCTGTCGCTGCTGGCCCTGGCCTTCGGCGGCAACGTGGCGTATGCGCAGGTCGCTGAATCGGCCGAATGGGCCACCCGTATCAAGGCGGAGGGCCTGGGCCGCTCCCAGGTCGAAGAACTGGCCCAGTACATGACGGACTATGTCGGGTCCCGGCTCACCGCTTCCCTCCAGAAGCGCCGTGCCGACTCGCTCATGCTCGTCAAGCTCACGGAGATCGGGCTCTCCAATCCCCGTTCCGCCTATGCGACGGAGTTCACCCGCGGCGGTTGGGACGTCGTCAAAACCTACGCGGCGATGACCGCGCCTTACTACTGCGCCTTTTCGGTGAATCCCCGCGCCTGGTCCGGCAGCACCGACGGCCTGGTCAAGGGCGAATGCGTCGTGTTCGACGTCCAGACCAAGGAAGACCTCGAAAAATACCGCGGCAAGGTGGCCGGCAAGATCCTGCTCATCCCTTCCACCCGGACGGTCGAGATCAATTTCGAGCCGCTGGCGACCCGCTATGACGAGCAGGAACTGGAGGCGCTGACCAAGGACGACCGGGCGCAGGCGCGCAGCGGCCGGTATGGCGGCCGGGCGACCTATGATTACCGGGCCATGATGGAACTCCGCCAGCTGATGGCCGACTTCTACAAGACGGAGAAGCCGCTGTGCATCGTGAACGGCAGCGGCACCTTCAATGTCCCGAGCGGCTCCGGTGTCAGCTACACGGCGGGTGATCCCGAACCCATACCCGAACTCAATATGCCGCTGGAGGATCACGGCCGCATGATCCGTCTGATCAACCGTGGCCAGAAGGTCGAGATGGAACTGGAGCTGATCAACCGCTTCACCAACGACACCGAAGTCCATAACCTGTATGCCGAAATCCCCGGCAGTGATCCCAAGTTCAAGGACGAGATCGTCCTTATCGGCGCGCACTACGATTCCTGGCACGGCGGTACCGGCGCGGCCGACAATGCCTCCGGCTGCATCGTGATGGTGGAGGCCATGCGCATCCTCAAGGAACTGGGCTTCAAGCCCAAACGGACCATCCGTCTCGCCCTGTGGGGCGGTGAGGAGCAGGGACTCTACGGCTCCCGCGGTTACCTGGACAACTATCTCTACAAGGATGGCAAGAAACTGCCCGGCTTCGACAAGTTCGCCCTCTACCTGAACATGGACAACGGTTCCGGCCGCTTCCGCGGCATCTACCTGGAGCGGAACGACGGCGCTTTCCCGTTCTTCGAGGCGTGGATGAAGCCCATCGAATCCCTGGGCTTCCAGTACCTTTCGCCCCGGACCACCGGCAGCACGGACCACGTCACCTTCAACCGCCTGGGCCTGCCTTCCTACCAGTTCATCCAGGACGAGCTCGAGTACGGCCGGACCTACCACACCCTCATGGACACCTTCGAGCGCCTATCTTTGGGTGACCTGCGGCTGAACGCCACCATCGTCGCCTGGCTGGCCGCCTGCGCCGCGGACGATCCCGGCCGCATCCCCGTCAACGCCTCCGTGGACCTGAACCAGCTGCCGCAGCGTCCCTTCTGAACGCATTGATAACCAACGTGATACAAGCCATGCAAGAAATGATTTCCTGCATGGCTTTTGATGATTTTATAAGTTGTTGATTTACAGGATGTTTTTGGTGCGTCCCTGTCGTTGGATGCAAGGAAAATACAACAGATAACCGGACTTGTCATCGGCCCGACGGTATGGAAGTTGTGGCGAAAACGGGTATGAAACGAGTAGCTTTTTTGTCGATTGTCGCGGTGGCGCTTTTCTCGGCCTGCCAGGCCAGGAAGGAAGTCTCGCAGATATGGGATTATGTCAATGAGCGGCCGGACAGCGCCCTCGCGGTGCTGAATGGGATGGACGCATCGGCCTTCCATGGGCGGACGCTGGCCGAATATCGCCTGTTGAAGGCGATGGCGCTGGACAAGAACTATGTGAATGTGGCATCGGATTCCTTAGCGATGCCTGCTTATCAGTTCTTCAAACGGTTTGGGCCTAGGGAGAAGGAGATGATGAGTCTGTATTATCTGGGAGTGAGCCATTATTACTCGCATGAAGATGCCGAGGCCGTCTTTCTTTGGGAAAAAGTATCGGATATGGCCGTCCAAGTGGGGAACGCTTATTATTCCGGGCTCAGCCATATCATGAAGAGTTATTCGTTTTCGCGGACATATTGTATTTCAGAGGCGGTAAGAGACGCCGAACTGGGCGTCCAGGCATTCGAATCGATCCCGAATCCGTTCCAGGTCCAGCGTGCTAAGCTCCATTTGGCAGATACCTATCATTCTACCAAAGAATTCGAAAAAGCGTTCGGCATTCTACAAGAACTGATCAATACTTGCCAGACTGACACCTTCACCATGCGCCGCGCATTGGTTCATGCGGGCTACAGTATGTATCTGGCTCATCCGGAGAAAGCCGATTCGGCCCTGCGGTTTTATGAAAGGGCCGTGAATGAATACGGTGCGCAGATGGATGCCGTCGAAGCGGCTCATTTCGGCGAAGTGTCGTGTATGGCCGGCGATACGCAGCAGGCGCATCTGATCATTGAACAGTTGAGAGCGTTGGGGACCTATCCGGAGCAACGTTCATTTCTGGAGTATCGACTATACAAAAAGGAAAACAAGCTCAGGGAAGCGCTCGTTTCAGCGGAAGAGTTTCACAATCAGTTGGATTCCATCTGGGTTACCGCCCTGGAGCAATCTTTGGTGAAGACCCAGAGGAATTACCAGGCGCAGCAAAGGCTCTCAGCCGAACATTCGCTTTTCCTGACAAGGTTGCTCGGTGCTGTCTCCCTTCTATGTCTGCTTCTTGTCTTGCTGATTGTTGTGATGAAATACAGGCAGACTGTTGCGGAACGCGAACAATTAATCAGCAGCGTTGGAGAGACGGCAAAGCTGCTGCAAGAAGCCGAGCAGAAGAATGTGGACATGGAACAGAGCCTCGAGGAAGCCCAGAAACGCTATGTGGCGGCCTACAAGAAGAAGTTCTCCAAGATATCCTCCCTCATCGAACGGTATTACACGACGTCCGGCCAGAAGAACAGTCGGGACATCGTTTACAAGGAAGTGATGGACATCGCCGCCACCATCGGCACGGACCAGACCCGCATGAGTGCCTTGGAAAGGGATGTCAATGCCGCCCTCAACAATGCGATGAGATGGTATCGCGAAGAGTTCCCGGGCAAGGGTGCCGACCACTACCGCATGGTCTGCCTCTTCATGGCTGGCTTCACGACCCCGATGATCGAGATCCTCACCGGCATCCCCAAGAACACCCTCTACTCCAAGAAGAGCCGCCTGCTGGACGAGATCCGCAGCAGCTCCGCCGGACACAAGGACTTGTTCCTGATGGCGATCAAATAGGGGAGTGCAACCCTTGCATATCATCCCATAAGTACGTTGATAATCAACAGGTTATGCGCCTTGCAAGAATCCGATTCTTGAAAGGCGCGTTCGATTTTTTGTAATTTGTTGATTGATAACACATTGCGAATCGATTCCCTGGATCTTCCGCACGGAAATCACAATGGATACTACTTCCGGGTGGGTTACGGGCTGCCTACCTTTGCCTCGGGACTGTTTCCGAACAGTTCTTTAGAAAGCATTATGCCGGCTGGTAACCGGCAAAGGTCAAGGGACGCTGGGAAGTGTCCCTTGATCCGTTCTGAAGCAGCCTGGCTTCTACACGTTCCCAAAGTCTCGTGGACAGATGGGTGACTGTGCCCGGTGGTGCTGGAAGTGGGACACCGGAAGCGAAAAGTGGGGGTAAATGCGTCTGGTGGTGCCGGAGATGGGACACCGGGAACAGGGAGAGGAGTCCGGGCGCTCAAGCAGGGCGTTCAAGTGTGCATGTGGCCCGGCTGGAAGAAACTAGTTTCTTCAGGGCTTGCGTTTTTTGGGTCGGATTGCTAACTTTGTAAATTGACACTAAAACGTACACGCGATGCGTATCCCGCTCTTTTCCGTTGCTGCCGCCTTGCTGGCGGTGTTTTCCTGTACCGGAGAGAAGACGGCCGTGGAGGCCGTGGATCCCTTCATCGGTACGGGTTTCCATGGGCATACCTATCCCGGAGCGACCGTGCCTGCGGGCATGGTCCAGCTGAGTCCCGACACCCGGAACACGGGCTGGGACGGCAGTTCCGGCTACCATTACAGCGACAATACCATCCTGGGCTTCTCCCATACGCACCTGTCCGGTACGGGCTGCGCGGACCTAGGCGATTTCCTGTTCACACCGGCCATCGGAGATGTGCCCGTGAAGGACGGCGCTTATGCCGTGGAACCGCTTCCGTTCTCGCATCAGGACGAGATGGCATCGCCGGGATATTACCGCGTACGTTTCCCGGAGCGGGGGATTACGGCCGAATTGACGGCCGGTCCGCACACGGGCATTCACCGCTACACCTTTAACGGAAAGGGGGAGCGGCACATCCTGATCGACATGCGGCACAATATCGGTGAGACTGCTCCCCGCGACATCTTCTTGAAGGCGGTGGGGGACACCCTCGTGCAGGGCGGCCGCATTGTCGATGGCTGGACGCACGACAGGCATGTTTTCTTCTCTGCCCGTTTCTCCGTGCCCTTCACGGCCTGCAAGACGGAGGGCGGCGACCGCTGGCTCCTGTCTTTCCCGGAGGATGTCGAGGAATTGACAGTAGCTGTGGGCCTTTCTCCCGTCGATACCGACGGTGCGGCGAACAACCGCTGCTTCGAGGCTTTCGGAGATTTTGACGAGGCCCGGGCCGCCGCCCGCTGGCGCTGGGCCCAGCAGCTGGGACAGGTTACCGTCGAAGGCGGTACCCCGGCGCAGCGCACCACCTTCTATACGGCCCTCTATCACACGATGGTGACGCCGGACCTCCAGACGGACCTGGACGGCCGTTATCGGAACCATCGGCAGGAAGTGGTGCAGGCGCCGCCTGTGCACGATTATTATTCCACCCTGTCCCTTTGGGATACTTTCCGCAGTTGGAATCCCTTGCAGGTGCTCCTGGACCCGAAACTCGTGGAGGACATGGTCTTCAGCATGCTGGACATGTACGACTGCGACGGCCGCCTGCCCATGTGGCCGCTGGGATCCGCAGATACGTATTGCATGATCGGTTATCACGCCGTTCCCGTCATTGCCGATGCCTGGCTGCGTGGAATCCGCAGTTTCGACGGAGAAAAAGCACTCGCCGCCATGGTGGCCTCCTCCAACCTGGATCCGGCCTCCGAGGCTTATAACGCCTATGGCTACGCCCCCTCGGACGGCGTCACAGAATCCGTCTCCAAGACCATCGAGTTCGCTTACGACGACTGGTGCATCGCCCGGATGGCCGAGTCCCTGGGCCATGCCGACCTCGCGGCCGAGTATGATGCCCGTTCTCTCCGCTACCGGAACCTGTTCGATGCCGCCACGGGCTTCCTCCGCGGCCGTCAGTCCGACGGCAATTGGCGCGTTCCGTTCAGCCCGATCAGCACCTCCCGCGATTTCACGGAAGCCATCCCTTGGCAGAGCCGCTTCTTCGCCCCGCACGATTTCGCCGGTTTCACGGCGCTGACCGGCGGTGCGGAGGCCACCAAGGCCGCCCTGGATTCGCTCTTCACCGATGAAGAGCGGGATCCGGAGATGAAGACCTCCGACATTACCGGCTTCGTGGGCCAGTATGCCCATGGCAACGAGCCCAGCCACGCCAGCGCCTGGATGTATAACTGGCTCGGCGACCCCGCCAGCTCCCAGAAGTGGGTGCGGCATATCCTGGACGAGATGTACGCCCCGACGCCGGAAGGCATCTGCGGCAACGAGGACTGCGGACAGATGTCCGCCTGGTACGTCCTCTCCGCCTTGGGCATCTATCCGGCCTGTCCCGGCACCGGCGAGTTCGTCTTCGCCGCGCCGCTGTTCCCGAAAGCAACCGTCCTCCTGGGGAACGGAAACAAGTTGACCATCCGGGCCGACCATCCGGAGCATCCGTATATTTCGAAGGTTACCTTCAATGGGGAACCGGTTGATCGTCAGTTCATCACCTATGACGAACTGATGCAGGGCGGGGAATTGTCCTTCACGCTCGTCGCAACGCCGGACCACGGCCGCGATGCCCTGCCGGCCCCTTATTCCCTGACAGACGGAAAGGTCGTTTCCACCCCGTATCTGGCGGGCAATCCCCGCTTCTTCGAGGGCGTTTTCCAGGCTGTACTGGGCTG
>JAEEGK010010908.1_pt1 | contig 20886 bp, 15 predicted proteins | sample 8958771 | NCBI WGS metagenome assembly JAEEGK01 (sample SAMN16246547, study PRJNA631951) | gut metagenome | biome: gut microbiome; feature: rumen; material: SC-attached | host: Bos | place: Iran: Karaj | collected 2018-10
CCATTTGGAGTAATAATAACTTCATTAATAGGATTAATACCAAACTGTTCCTCATCAGTATTATTAACAGAATTATACTTAAATGATATTATTTCTATTGGTAAATTACTAAGTGGTGTACTAGTAAATGCAGGAGTAGGATTATTAATATTATTTAGATTTAATAAAAATAAGAAAGAAAATTTCAAAATAATAGGAATATTATTAGCAATAGGTGTATTAGTAGGATTTATTTTTGATATATTAAAAATTACTTTTTAGGAGGTATATATGAAAGTTAATCGTTTAATGCTATTTATAACTTCAATATTAACTTTACTAATGGCAGTATTATATCCATTAGCAAAGATTCTATTACAAATAAAAAATATACAGAATTTATATTTAAGTTTTGGAGTTATATTCTATTTATTAATTATGATAATAATAGCAATAACTGATGTAGTGTTAGTTATATATTTTATAAGATATATAATTAAAAATAATATTAATAAAAAAGTATTATGGATTATATTAATATTATTATTTAATGTATTTATAATTCCATATTTCTATATGAAATATGTAGAAAAAGAAGAAAGTATTTTATTTAATACAATGTTATATATAATACCAATGCTTCTTTATTTAGTAGTATTCGGATATGGCACTTATGTATATACTGATTTATATAACCAAAAGAAAGAAGAAGAAAAAATAATAGAAGCTACTAAAAATTATTATTCTACAAGAGATACTAAAACAACATTTACATTTGGATATGGATATAAACAAAAAGATGTTGGTGAATATGATTTATATGTCATTAATACTGATAAATCAATAGTATTTTCAGCATTTACATATAATACTATTGATTATGAACAAAAAACAGTAGATGAATTCCTAAATAAAGGTATTGAAGATTTAAAAGTAGGTAAAAAGAATTTTATAGAATTTAGTAAGAAAAAAGAAATAAAAGGAGATAACTATTTAATAACTACAGTATCTTATGAAGGAGAAGCAGAAGTAAAAACTAAGAATAAGGTTTCTACTTCAGATTGTATTTATAAACTATCAGTTATTTCATTTGATAGTGATCCTGGATACTTAGTTTATGTAATAGAAGTTGTTACAAAAGCTAACTATAATGACTATAAAACTGAGCTATTAGACATATTAAAATCAGTTTCTGTTAATTTTAATTAAAAAAATTCCCCAAAGTAGGGGAATTTTTATTTTTACCGAGAATAATATTATTGGAGGTGAAAATGAGATATGTAAAACAATCAGGTATAAGAGATTGTGGGATTACATGCTTATATAACATTATTAGGTTCCATAAAGGAGATGTTTCGATAGAAAAATTAAGAGAATTATCTCATACTAATGAAAATGGGACATCAATATATAATTTAATGGAGACATCTAAATCTTTAGGATTAAATGCTAAAGCATATAGATGTGAACTTAATGATTTATCTAAAGTAGAGTTTCCCATAATAGCTTATATAAAACTAAATAATTATTATCATTTTGTTATTATAAAAGATGTTGAAGTAGATAATATTCTTGTATTTGATCCAATTAGAGGAGATATATCTTATACAATAGATGAATTTCTAAAAGATTGGCAAAATATAATTATTACTTTTAAAAAAGAAGGTAAAATTGTCAATGAAAATACTTATTATTTTGATTATTTGAAGGAGCTAGTTTTAAATAATAAGAATTTAATGATTATACTTCTTATAATATACTTAGTAATAACTATTATAGATATTTCATATTCTATTGTTTTAAAGCAAATAATGACTTCTAAAAAAATTCTATTTGTTTCCATACTTTCGTTATTCATATTAAAAATATTTTCTTATTGCATTAATAATAAAATTGCTTTGAAATTTAATAATAAAATTGATGATGACTTATCTAGTAAGATTTACAAAAAATTATTTTCTCTTCCATACTCTTATTACCATAGTAGACCAGTAGGAGATTTATTATCTAAGATTAATGATTTATATTATGTAAAAGATTTTCTAAATCTATTAACATCATCTTCTGTAATTGATGCATTATTAATAACTTTTATTTTGATTTTTATATTATTCACATCATTTAAAATGTTTATAATTCTACTATTTTGTTCAATAGTTTATTTTCTATTTGACTTCCACACCCTTAAACACGAAATTAAAAAACTAAATGAATTAAAAGAAAGTTATTCTAATAATAATGCTATATTAACAGATAATGTTTTAGGTATAGATACTATCAAAAATTTAAATATTGAGAATAAAGTTATAACTAGTCAATTAAAAAACTTTCATTCATATCAGCACTCATACTATACTTATAATACTTATTTAATACATAAATCTACAATACTATTAGTTATTTCATATATTCCTATGTTAGTTTTATTAACAAATAAATATACTAGTGGAGAATTAATTATGTTATTTAGTTTACTAACAACATACTTTTCTTCATTAAATAATATTACTTTATTAATAAGAAAATATATGGATGCTAATTTATCTTATAAAAGATTAAATGATTTATTAAATTATGAAATAACTAACGATACAAATAAAGTTATAAAAGATATTCAAAATATTAAATTTAATAATATAAACTATAAAATAAATAATAAGATATTAATTAACAATTTTACATTAAATATTAATAAAGGAGATAATATATTTATATCAGGTAAAAACGGAGTAGGTAAATCAACTATATGTAAATTATTAATTAAAAATCTACCTATAAAAAATAATAATATTTTTATTAATAATATTGATCTAAATGATATAAAAGAATCCTCTGTTAAAAATAATATAAGTTATGCATCACAAGATGAATATATATTTCAAGATACTATAAAAAATAATATTATTTTAAATAAAAATGTATCAAGTAGTGAGATTAACAAAGTATTAAAAGTAACAGAACTAGATAAAATGTTAAAAAATAAGAATATTAGTTTAGATTATTTCTTAGAAGAAAATGGTCATAATCTAAGTGGTGGTGAGAGACAAAAAATATTGCTTGCAAGAACTTTACTTAGAAAAACGGATTTTGTTGTATTTGATGAAACTACTAGTGAAATAGATGTAGAAACTGAAAGAAAAATAATTAAGAATATACAAACTGAATACAAAAAGACAATGATATTTATTTCACATAGAGATTCAAATATAGATTTGTTTAATAAGAAAGTTTATTTAAAAGGGGGATAATTATGAAAGAATTAAATATTAATCAAGCAAAAAAATTATATGCAGGAGGTTTTTCTGCAGCAGCATTTGCTGCAATAGTAAGTGGCGTATCATTCGTGGTTGGAATTTTAGATGGGCTAAGGAAACCCAAATGACAAAATCTCAAAAATATCGAATGTCCCGTATATTTAAAAGGAAAACATTTGATACTAATCCTAAAAAAAGATGTAATTATGTCCATCAAATTGTAAGGTTTGAGGCATATTTAACAATTGATAGTCAGTATAATGACAAATTTAAATAACTATTTGATTTAACAAAAAAATATTTTTCCAATTAACTTGACTTTGGACCCTAATGGTCCAAAGTTTTTGGTTGACATTATATTTATACTTTTTGTTTTCAAATTATTGTCACATTATACCGTTTTTGTTATAATTAAAATGAATAATAATCTAAAATAGAAACCGGAATAGAAATCCGATAGAGGTGAACTTATGAGAAAAGTAGGGAGAAAGAAAAAATCAAGAATAATAAAGACTAGATTATTTACAATGTTATTTGCATTGTTATTTGTTGTGTCTTTATTTACAAGCTTTAAGGCTGCGGCTGAAACTAAACCATTTAGTTTAAGTTCAGCAACAATATCTGATAAATCTTCAGGAGTAACTGGAAGTATATCTAGTTTTACTGATGAAGAAGTTATTAATGATATTACATTCCATAAACTAAATGATTATGCTACTTTCAAATTAGTTATAAAAAGTAACCTTAGTAGAGAAATAACTATTTTAGAAATAACAGATGATAATAGTAATAGTTATATAGACTATGAATATGATAAACATGAAAATGAAAAAATAACAGCAGGATCTAATTTAAACTTTGAAGTGAAAGCAGTATATAAAAATGCAGTAACTGATACTTCAAAAAGAAATCAAACAAATAATGTTAAGTTCACAATTAAATATTTAGATAATAATGAACAAAAAGAAGCTGATATAACAGTTAATCCAAAGACAGGAGATAATATTCATATAAGTTATATATTATTAGTAATATCTTCAATTGGACTAGCTACATCAATCGCATTAGATAAGAGAAGAAGAAATAGAAAATTATCTAAATTAGCAGTATTAATCTTAACAGGATTAGTATTAAGTCCAGTAGTTGTTAAAGCGGCTACATTTGCATATGAAATAACATTTAAATCAACTATAGGATTATATGATAAAGTAGTAGTTACAATAGATGATAAAGTAAATCCAGTAACAACTCAAACAATAGACTATAATACAAAAATAGATAGTCTACCAAGTCCTACAAAAGAAGGATATACATTAACTAAATGGACAGTAGGTACAAGTGATTTTGATATTAATGAAAATATAACAAGTGATATAACTATAGAAGCAAATTATAGAAAGAATAATTATACTATTAGATTTGCTCCTAATGTTCCAGTAGGTGGAACATTAGATCCAACTACATCTATGGCAGACATGAATATGGAATATGGTGAAGAAAAGAATCTATTACCAAATGGATATTTAGTAACAGGATATTTATTTGATAGTTGGAATACTTCATCAGATGGAACTGGAACTAAATATGAAGATATGGATGCAGTTAAGAATTTAACTACAACAGATGGTGAAATAGTTACATTATATGCAAGATGGGGAGCAACTCCATATACAGTAATATTTGATAAAAATAGTAGTCAAGCAACTGGAACAATGAATAATATTTCAAAAGAATATAACGAAACATTTAATTTACCAGCAAATACATATACAAGAAATGGATATAACTTCAATGGATGGAATACAGCTTCTAATGGAACAGGTATTCATTATGATGATGAACAATCAGTTAAGAATCTAGATATAGATGGAGAAATTACTTTATATGCTGAATGGTCTCCTACATTAATTACAATAACATTTAATATTAATACAGATGATCCAGAAGCATCTGGAACAATGGCAGGACAAATTGTAGTATTTGATGTTCAAAACCAATTAAATGAAAATGAATATACAAGAACAGGTTATGCTTTTGATAGCTGGAATACTGAACCAGATGGATCAGGAATCAAATATGATGATAAAGCAGATATAACAAACGTATTCTTAGATAACACTACTTTATATGCACAATGGGCTGTAACACCATATACAGTAATCTTTAATAAAAATGGTGGAACTGGTTCAATGGATAATCAAGAAATAGCATATGGTCAACAAGTAGCATTAACTAAGAATACATATACTAGAGAACACTATAAATTCCTTGGATGGAATACTCAAGAAGACAAACAAGGTTCTCATTTTGATGATGAAGAATTAGTTAAGAATCTTGATATAGATGGAGAAGTAAATCTATATGCAGAATGGATAGAATTAACTTCAACACTTCAAACTGGTGGAAATGTTAATGCAATCATTAAAAATATAAATGCAGATGCAACAGAATTTAAACATTATACAGGAACACCCGATTTTGATAACATAAATGGAGAAGAAATAATATCTTCAGATGAAGCTAATTTTCCAACATATGCATGGAATGATAATGGAACAATTTATTGGTGGTCAGAAGCTGAAAAAGTTTATATTAATGAATCTGGTGATTCAATGTTTAGAAATTTAACTTCAATAGAAAGCATTGATTTACTAGGTTTAGACTTTAGCAATAATATCACATTAAATAGGATGTTTGCGTTTGATAGTTCATTAACTGAAATTAAGAATAGTAATTTAATGAATACACCAAATGTTACATCACTATCACATATGTTTTATGATTGTAGTGGTATGGAAGAATTAGATTTAAGTGGTTGGGATACAAGTAATGTTAATAATGTTGATAACATTTTCGTAGGTATGACAAATTTAAAAGTCTTGAAACTAAATGGTTGGAATTTAACTAATTTTAGTAATAATTTGACTTTACCAACTTCATTAACTAGTATTAGTATGAGAGATGCAATTGCTGGCGAAGACATGTCTAATTTCTTTGCAAATCTTGAAAATTTAAAAAATATTGACTTAACAAACTTTGATACATCAAATACAACAAAAATGAATGGAATGTTTAACAAATGTAGTAGCCTAGAATCATTAAATATATCAAGTTTTAATACTGAAAATGTAACAACTATGAGTGGTATGTTTGGATATTGTTCTAGTCTTAATACACTAGATGTTTCCAACTTTAATACAAAAAAAGTTTCTAATATGTATGGTATGTTTGCTCATATGGATTCATTACAGAATTTAAATGTATCAGGATTTAATACAGAAAAAGTCGAAACTATGAATAGAATGTTCTCATTCTCATATGCACTTAGCGATTTAGACATTAGTTCATTTAATACAAGTAATGTTACAGATATGGAATCAATGTTCCATTATTCAAAAGTAAAACACATATATGTAAGTGAAAATTTTGTTACAAATAATGTAACATCTTATAATTATATATTTGGAGTAATGTCAACAGAATTAAAAGGTGGAAAAGGAACACAATGGAGTTCATCATTACAAAGTAATAAAGATTATGCTTGTATAGATGATCCAGATAACGGAAAGCCAGGATTATTTACTGATATAGCTGATAAACCACAACCATAAGAAGAGTGAAAACTCTTCTTTTTTGTTTATAAAAAGAAAAATGATTCAGATTTGTCGCACCTCACATTTATTGTTTTGTCATTGGAGGGAATCGCAAGAATTCTAAGGTGTAATTAATGAAAGAACTAAATATTAGAGAAACTAAATCAATGTATGCAGGAGGTTTTTCTGCTACATTACTAGGTTATGTTATAAAAGGATTTGGATTTTTTACAGATCTTGGAAGATATTTAGGATCATCATTAAGAAGATTTTACGATCACAATTTATGCGACTAAAGAGAAGATTTTCTTCTCTTTTTTTGGTATAATAATATTTATGGGATATATTAAAGGTACATTTAGAAAAATTATATTTGAAGGTAATAACAACTATGTAGTTGGGTTATTTCGTATTAAAGAAACTGATATAGAAGAATTATATGAGTTTGTTAATCGTGCAATAACAATTACTGGTTATTTTCATGAACTTACAATTGATGAAAAATATATCATGAATGGGGAAGTAACTATTAATAAAAGATATGGAATGCAGTTTAATGTAGATAGTTATGAAAGATTAATACCTGAAGGAAAAGATGCAGTCATTGAATTTCTATCTAGTGGTTTATTTAAAGGTATTGGAGAAAAGACTGCAGAAGACATAGTTAATACTCTAGGAGAGGATACTCTAAAATTAATTGAAGAATCTCCATCTAATCTATTAATGGTACCTTCAATTAATGAAAAGAAAGCAAATAGTATTCATGAAACATTACTTAAATATAATGAAAGTTATAATATAATTATTTATTTAAATAGTGTAGGTTTTAATACTAAAGATTCTATGAGTATATATAATACTTATAAAGATAATAGTATTAATGTAGTTAAGAATAATGTGTATAGTATAACTGAAGAAATTGAAGATATTACTTTTCTTAAAATAGAAAAAATAAGACATAATCTAGGTATAGAAGATAATGATAAATATAGAATTATTTATTCAATTATATATGTAATGAAAAATCTATGTTTTAATCTTGGAGATACATATTTATCTATTGATGATATATATAATAAATTAATTGATATTCTTGGATTTGATTTTTCATTGCTTGATTTAGAATTTTATCTATATGAAATGCAAAAACTAGGTAAAGTAAAAATATATAATAATAAATATTTTTTATCAGAATATTATTTAGCAGAAGATAATATATCTAATACTTTATATTATTTAACTAATAAGAAAGATACTAAAGTTAAAAATATTAATAATGATATAGAATATTTAGAATTAATGCTTGATATTAAATTTAATAACGAACAAAAGAAAGCTATTAAAGAAGCAATTATTAAGAATTTTAGTATTATAACTGGAGGGCCAGGTACTGGTAAAACTACTATTATTAAAGGCATAGTAGAATTATATAGAAAAATAAATAATTTACCATTCTTAGATTTGTGTAATAAAATGGCATTACTTGCACCTACAGGTAGAGCAGCTAAAAGAATGGGAGAATCAGCTTTAATGCCAGCATCTACTATACATAGATTTTTAAAATGGAATAAAGACACTAATACTTTTATGGTTAATTCTAATAATAAAAGTGATGTTGATTTTGTTATAATTGATGAAGTTAGTATGATTGATACTATTTTGCTTGATAACTTATTAAAAGGCCTTAAAAAGGACGTTAAAATAGTTATGATAGGAGATTATAATCAACTTGAAAGTGTAGCCCCTGGTAAAGTATTAAAAGACTTAATAGATAGTGATATGGTTAATGTAATTAAATTAAATACTTTATATAGACAAAAAGAGAATTCTTATATAGCTACTCTTGCTAAAGAAATTAAAGATAATGATTTAGATATTAATTTTACTAATAAAAAAGATGATTTTAATTTTATAGAAGCAGATAATTATAATATAAAAGGTGTTATTAAAGAATTATGTTTAAGAGCAAAAGAAAAAGGATTTGATTCAAGAGATATACAAATACTTGCTCCTATGTATAAAGGAGAAAATGGTATAGATAATTTTAATATAATTCTTCAAGATATATTTAATCCTAAAATAGATCAAAATGAAATTAAATATTTAGATGTAATATATAGAGAAGGGGATAAAGTATTAAAATTAGAAAATGATCCTGATAATAATGTATTTAATGGTGATATAGGTTATATTATAAATATTAAAGGTAATGAAATAACAATAGATTTTGATTCTAATATAGTTAAATATAATACTAAAGATTTAAATACTATTAAACATGCATATGCAATTAGTGTTCATAAAGCACAAGGTAGTGAATTTAAAATAGTATTTATGCCTGTTACTATGTCTTATAAAGCAATGCTTTATAAAAAATTAATATATACAGGAGTAACTAGAGCAAAATATTCATTAACTTTAGTAGGATCAAAAGAAGCATTTATTTATGCAGTAAATAATACTAATGCTTATGAAAGAAGAACTAATCTAAAAGATAAATTATTAGAACAAATAAATGATATAATTGATTAGAGGAGATAATATGGATAATAAACAAATTGAAACTGAACAAATCAAAAATCTTAATATAAAATTAGAAGAAGCAAGAGAACATTTTCTTAAAAAAGAATATACTGAAGCTAAATCTATGATACAAAGTTTCCTTGATGAAGCATTAACTTTAAATAAAGAAGATGATACTCATAGATATTTTTCTTTTAGAAATATAATGGATTTTTATTATGTGACTCAAAAATTAAAACTTAATAAAAATATAATATGGACATCATTAAATTTTAGTTTAGCATATAATATGTTAAGTTATATGGCTAATGAAGAAAAAGAATATTCTAAATCAAGAGAATACTCTGATAAAGCAATTTATTACAATCCAGTAGCAACTATTTTCTATGCTGAAAAAGCAGAAACTTATAAATATGAAAGAGACTTTGATAGTATGTATAAAGTTGCTAATGAATCTTATGAATATATATTCTATCATGGTGAACTTGCAAGATATTATAGAAATTTAGGTTTCTATTATACTGAAAAAAATATGTTTGATATTTCTTTTGCATTATATTTAATAAGTCTTCATTTTGAACTTAGTAGTAATGCTTATCACGAAATAGGATATATAAGAAATAAATTAAATAATCCTAAATATACAATGACTACAGAAAAAGCATTAGAATTATTAAAACAATATAATATTCCTTTTGGTATTAAAGAAGAAAATAAAAATATAATTATAAATCTTTCTAATGAAAAAGAAGTATTAGAAAAGGATCAAAAAGCTAAAGAATATGTTACTAATGAATTAGAATTATATAATAAACCATTAGAAACTACAGAAGAATTACTTAGTCCAAATGAACCTCCAAAAATAACTTCTTCTGATATATTTGATGAAAATAAAATTATATTAGATGATTTAGATAGAGAGAGAAGAAGAAAAAATATAGAATTATTAAAGAATCAAAATGTTATGTATCTTGAAGAAATGAAATCAATTCCAATTAATTCTGTAACTGCTCTTAGAACTAAAGAAGAAATAGTAAAAAGAATGCTTGGAGATTATGTTATATCATATTTCTGTATATTTATTGAAAACCCTAATTTTAATGGAGAAGCAGCATTAACTAGTTTAGATCAAAAATTTAAAATTAAGACTAATCTTAATCCGGGAGATATAGAATATGTTAATGCGATTATGAATAAAAAACTATCTCAAACAGAAATAAGAAATAATAGCTGGCTTATTGAAGAATGTGCAGTATTAATGTGGGTATTAAGTTTAATAGATAAACCATCACAAAGTTCACAATGTGATCTTAATAAAATAAACTCTATATTAGCAAGTTTTAATTCATTTGAAGATTTATCATCAAAATGTATATTAAGATCAAAAGAAGAAATACTAGAACTATTAGATTTAATAACAAGATATCAATGGGCTTGTAGAGAATCAAGACTAAAAAATAAACAAATGCCTTCAGTAATCGAAGGAATACTTCAAGAAGAACAAAGAGGGCTTGATTGGGCATTAAGTTTTAATATTAGTAAATTAATGAAAGAAAATATAGATATCAAATATGAAAAAGGTGATCTTTCATTTAAATTTAATGCTCCAACCAATTATATTCTTGATGTACCAAAGCAAGCATTTAATCAAGATTTATTCTTAACAATAAAGAATCCAAAGACATTTGCATCTATATCATTCTATGATTTAGGAAAATGTACTAGTGAAGAATTTAATAATAAATATAATTCTGATTTAAATATGCATAAAGAAACAGGATTTAATGTAGCAGGAGAATATACATTATCATCTCTAAATTTAAAAGATGGTATAAAAGAATTGATAATTACTAGAAATATAGATAATATTTCTTTAGGAATGTCAAAATACTATTTCTTAATAAATGGACATTTATTAGTATTAGAAGCTATGTTAAGTAATAAAACTAATTATAATGATTTATCTTCAGTTGAAAATGATTTAAATAATAAAGTAGCAGTTAATATAGCGTTATCAATAAAAGAATTAGATAAAGAAAATAAATTAGAAGAATTTACAAAAGTATCTATGGAAGAAACTAATTTTAAACTACATGCAGAACAACTAGATATTCCAGTAATAAATGGATTTACTATAGAAAAAGAAAATACTATACCAAATATAGTATTTACTGCAACATATCAAGGTTCATTATTCACTGAACAACTTGTTTCAGATGGACCTATGAAACAAAATGAAACTTTTGAACAAAGAATCAACTTAGTAGTTAAAAATGCAGTAGAAACTATAAAACAATTCTCAAGTGATAATAATGAAAATAGTATGTTCTATTATCAAGATTATACTAATAATACATTTAATTATAAAGTTTATGTAGTTGATACTATATATGATACAAAATTAGGTAAGAAGGTATCTAGAAGTCTAAATGCATTCTTTATAGAACCAAAATTTAATGATTTCTATCAATTTTCAATTTCTTCACCATTAATGGTAATGCCTATTAATAAATTAAAATTAGGAGTAGTAGATTTAGAAACTGATGATTTAACTATTAAACTATATGAAATGTTAAAATTCATGATGAATAATTTAAAATATAAAGATACTATAACTATGAATAATGTTGAAGTTCCATTTAAAGAAACTAATGATCCTAATATAATTGATGCAGACCCAAAACAATTATATAAAGCTGCAATAGAGAGTAGTGTAAGAGATTATTTAAATATTCAAGGTGTTTCTACTGAAGATGAAAAATATGTTAAAGATTTATATAGAATGATATTAGTATGTGGTGAATTTGAATCTCCAATAGTAGATGAATATATATTATCTGAATATTTAAATGATGATCAAAGAGTTCTTAATTTAGTAAAGAAATTTAGTGAAATTAATGCTAAACATTTCAATAATGAATTAACTTATCAATCATTTTCTCTAGAAGATAATATAAATATTAGAAGATATATTGAAATATTAAGAAATTCATTTAAAAGACCATAAAAGAAAGTACAATGTACTTTCTTTTTTTATAATGTAAAGTTAATTTTTTTATAATTTTATATTTTTATTTTATGGTATAATTTATTATAGTAGGAGTGAAAGGTATGGGTAATATATTTGAAGTACTTGATTTTTCAAAATTATTAGTAGTCTTATTAACAACTATTTTACCTAGCATATTAATGCTTTCATTGATATTATATTCAGATAGAAAATCTAGAGAACCATTATCAATGATTTTAATATGCATTCTTTCGGGTGCTTTTACAATATGTTTCTCATTAATTATAGATAAATTAATAGTAACATTAAACTTAGTTAATGCTTCTATGTTTCCTAGTCAAAACTCATATTCAGTATATAGAATAATGGTACTTGCAGGAGTAGAAGAATATGCTAAATTATTAGTATTACATTTATTCTTATATAAAAATAAATCATATGATGATATATATGATGGATTTGTATATTCTTCAATAATTGCATTATCATTTTCAGTAATAGAAACTGTTATGTATGTATTTAGAGAACCTACATTTGCAGAAATGACATCTCTTGCAATACTTAGAAACTTTACATCTATTCCACTTCATATAGTTTGTGGTGTAGTAATGGGATATTTTGTTTCATTACAAAAATTTTCTAAAACTAAAGGAAGAAAATTATTATATTTATTAGCATCATTATTTATACCAACACTTGTACATACTATATATAATGTATTCTTCTCAATAATCTTAATAGATGCAACTAATACTTCAATAATTACTTTAATATTAATTATATTATTTGTACTAAGTATATATTTTGTAGGAGTAATGTTCATATTAAAAACAAATAAATTAAATGTAACATTTATTAATAATGGATATTATCCAAAACATTATAAATTCTTAATGAGAAAAAATGATTATATATATGAAAAAATGAGGAGAATGACATGATACCAGATGCATATTATGAAAATATATTTAAAATAGATTATGATAAATTAAAAAAAATAGGTATCAAGAATATTTTCTTTGATATAGATAATACTATTGTTCCTTATTATGAAAAAGAAATAAGTAAAGAAACAATTAAATTATTTAATAATTTAAAAAAAGATTTTAATGTATTTTTATTTAGTAACTCTGGAAGTAAAAGAGTATTAGGAATTGCAAATAAATTAGGAATAAATGCATATTATTCTTCAATGAAACCATTAAAAAAGAATTATAAAAAGATAATGAATGTATTTAATAAAAAAGAATGTGTATTTGTAGGGGATCAGTTTATGACTGATGTATTTGGAGCTAAAAGAAATAAATTAAATGTAATATTTGTAGATAGATTAAAAGATAAAGAACCTATATCTACAAAGTTTTGGAGATTATTAGAAAAATATTATTTAAATAAGTATAAAAAAAGAAATATATTTAAACTAAATGAATATTATGATAGATTGAGAGGTATTTGAAATTTATCAATTATATGATATAATTTTATAGAATAGGAAGAGGTTATATGAAAAAGAGTTTTATTAAATTATTTTTACTGATTGGAATGCTATTTGTTGGAATGAATGTAGCATATGCTGATGATTCATTTACATTCAAAATAGGTGGAGCAGAAAATATTAAACCAGGAGATACTTTTGAAACTGCTATCTCAGTAAGTGGAGTAAGTAGTGAATATACATTAACTGGTTATACTTTAACTGTAGGATTTGATACTAATAAATTAGATCTAGTTGAAGGAGTAGCAACAATGTCTGCAGACAATTTACAAGTAACAGATGCTGGTACAGTTGCAACATTAAAATTTAGAGCAAAAGAAGCTACTGATGGAACAAAACTAGAATTAAAATGTGATAAAGTTTATAACAATGGTGAAGAAGACAAAGATGCTAAATGTAATTCTAGCACTGTAAGTATTAGACCATTATCAAATGATACAACATTAAAATCATTAAAGATACCTAATACAGTATTAAGCCCTGAATTTAACAAAAATACAACTGATTATACTGCTACTGTAACTGATGTTACATCAGTAGATATAGAAGCAAAACCAAGTAATCAATATTCATCAGTTTGGATTACAGAAAATGCAAAAAACTTAGTAAAAGGTGTTAATGATGTAACAATAGTTGTTAAAGATGAATATGGTAATGAAAAATGGTATGGAATAAAAATAACATTAAATACAACTCCAACAGAAGAAGAATTAAAAGCACAAGATGCAACTCTTAAAACCTTAACAATAAAAGGACAAAAAATAGAATTTAATAGTACTGAAAAGAAGTATTATATAAATGTAGATTATGAAACAACTAAATTAAATATAACTGCTACTCCAAATAATGAAGAAGCTGAAGTTAAAATAGTAGGTAATTCAAAATTTGTAGTAGGTAAAAATACAGTTAAAATAAATGTAACAAGTAAAGACAAAACAAAAACAGAAACATATCAAGTAATAGTAACAAGAGAAAAAGAAGAACAAGAAGTAGTTAAAACTTGCCCAGAAGAAACTAGTAAGAAAGAATGGATAATATTTACTGTATCATTAATATTAACATTTACTTTAGGAATAGTACTAGGATATTTCTTATGTAGAAAAGAAGTTCTAAATAAATTATTCAAAAGAAAAAAGAAAGAAGAAACACCAGTAGAAATAGAAACACTATCTGATACTATTGATCTTTCTGATACAGTTAATAAATTAGAAAATGAAAAGAAACAAGATTAATATCTTGTTTTTTTATTGAAATTTTACAGAATTTGACATAAAATATTAAAAAAATTAATTTTTTTCGAAAAAACAGGGGAATTTCAAGTTCTTTTCGAGAATATTATATATGGAGTGATTTTTTTGAGTAAACCATCATATGAAGAAATATTCGATATACAAAGAAAAATTAATATAGTTGATGTTATCAGAGATTACATCCCACTTACTAAGAAGGGCAAGAACTATTTTGGTATTTGTCCTTTTCATGATGACCATAATCCAAGTATGAGTGTATCTCCAGATAAACAAATGTATAAATGCTTTGTATGTGGGGCTGCAGGAAATGTATTTAACTTTGTAAAAGATTATAAAAATATTAATTATTATGAAGCAGTTAAAGAAGTCGCTGATAAAGTAGGTATATCTATTAATATAGATACTTATAAACCAAAAGAAGATATTAAATTTAAAGATCAATATGATATATATGATTTATCTAATAAATTTTATCAAAATAACTTAAATACTCCTTTAGGTAAAATTGCAAGAAATTATCTTACATCTAGAGATATAAATGATGATATTATTAAAAAATTCCAAATAGGATTATCTTTTAATGATAATAAATTAACAGATCTATTAATTAATAAAGGATATTCAAAAGACTTATTAGTTAAATCAGGTATATCAGTTATTAGTAATGATGGTAAGATAAGTGATATATATAGAAATAGAATAATGTTTCCACTATGGGATACTAATGGTAAAGTAATTGGTTTTTCTGGAAGAATATATGAAGGTAAAGATCAAAGTAAATATATAAATACTATGGAAACAGATATATTTAAAAAAGGATCATTGCTTTATAATTATGAAAATGCAAGAAAAAGCATTCTAGAAAAAGATGAAATAATTATTTGTGAAGGATTTATGGATGTTATTCGTCTTTATACTATTGGAGTAACTAATGCAGTTGCTACTATGGGAACTGCAGTTACTAAAGAGCAATTAAATTTAATTAGAAAATTAACAAATAATGTAATACTTTTATTCGATGGAGACTCTGCTGGAGAAAAAGCTACATTATCATTCATAGAGTTATCTAAAGATATTGATTTTAATTTAAATATAGTTAGATTAGAAGAGGATTTAGATCCAGATGATTATATTATTAAGAAAGGTAAAGATAAGATGATGGAACATCTATCTAAACCTATTAATGCATTTGATTATGCATTACTTAATTTAAAAAATAATTATAATTTTAATAATCCTGAGGATGTATCTAAATTTATAAGTTCTATAACAGAAAAATTATCTAATATTGAAGATGATGTAATTAGAGATTTAGAAATTAAAAAAATATCTAAATTAACTGATGTAGATCCAGATATTATAAAATCTAAGATTAAGAAAAAAGATAAAGAAATAAAAATAGAAGTTAAACCTACAATTAAGTTTAAAGAAAATAAATATGATAAAGCATCTAAAGTAATATTATTTAATATGATTAGACATAATAATATAATTCAATATTATTTTAATAATTTAAGTTATCTACCTGATGAATTAGATAGAAAACTAGCATCAGAAATTGTATTATTCTTTAAAAAGTACAATAGTTTTAATTTAGTTGACTTTATCACTTATCTAGGAGATAATAGTGAACTTGTAAAAAGAGTTTCTTATATTGATTCACTTGAATTAAGTGAAAATTATACAATGGAAGAAATAGATAATTGCTTTGATACAATTAAAGAATTTTCTACTAAAAAACAAATAGAAAATTTACAAGCAAAATTAAAGACTGAAACAAATGATGTAGTAAGAAAAGAAATTGCTAAAAAAATAATAGATATTAAGTTAAATGAAGGGAAGAGATAGATATGGAAAAGACTATAGATATAACTAAAATAGAAAAAGAATTAAAGAAAGCTAGTAAAGGTAAAGGTTATGTTGCTGCAGATGTATTAAATACTTTCTTAGAAAGTGATGATATTACGCCTGAAGACATAGATGCAATATATGACTTTTTAGCAGAAAATGATATAGAAATAGTTTCTGAAGAAATAGAAGAACCTAAAAAAGAAAAGAAATCTAAAAAAGAAGAAACAAACATTAATAGTGATGGTACTATTAGAACACTTGATGAAAGAAAACAATCTTTACTTGAACTTGGTAAAAGTGTTGGATTCTTAACATTTGAACAATTAGCTAAAGAATTAAAAGGTCTAGAGATGGATTCTGAATCACTTGATGACTTATATAATTTCTTAAGAGAAAACAATATAGAAGTTGTTGAAGAAGGTGAAGATACTGATTCAGGAGAAGCATTAGATTTAGATATATCAGAAGAAAGTTTACCAAAGAATTTATCTATTAATGACCCAGTAAGAATGTATCTTAAAGAAATAGGACAAATATCACTTCTTAGTCTAGATGAAGAATTAGAATTATCTAAGAAAATTGAAGAGGGTGATGAAGATGCAAAAAGAAAACTTGCAGAATCAAACCTTCGTCTTGTTGTATCAATTGCGAAAAGATATGTAGGTAGAAATCTATCATTCTTAGACTTAATCCAAGAAGGTAATATTGGTCTTATGAAAGCAGTAGATAAATTTGATTCATCAAAAGGATATAAGTTTAGTACATATGCTACTTGGTGGATTAGACAAGCTATTACAAGAGCTATTGCAGACCAAGCTAAGACAATAAGAGTTCCTGTTCATATGGTTGAAACCATTAATAAGTTAAAGAGAGTTCAAAGACAATTAACTCTTGAACTTAATAGAGAACCAACTGAAAAAGAATTAAGTGATAAATTAAAAATACCTGAAGAAAAAGTTAGAGAAATAATTAAGATAAGCTTAGACCCTCTATCTTTAGAAACTCCAATTGGTGAAGAAGAAGATTCTCATTTAGGAGATTTCGTTCAAGATAAGAATAGTTTAAGTCCAGAAGAATATGCAATTAATGAAGTATTAAAAGATGAAATATCAGAAGTATTACTTACATTAACTGAAAGAGAAGAACAAGTATTAAAACTAAGATTTGGTTTAGTAGATGGAACTTGTAGAACTCTTGAAGAAGTAGGTATGATATTTGGAGTAACAAGAGAAAGAATTAGACAAATAGAAGCTAAAGCTTTAAGAAAATTAAGACATCCATCTAGAAGTAAAAAATTAAAGGATTATTTGGTGGATTAATATGAAATTATCAAAAAGATTACAAGCAATAGCTGATTTTGTATCTGAAACTGATAGAGTAATAGATATAGGTTGTGATCATGCTAATTTAGACATATATTTATGTGAATTATATAAAGATATCAAAATAATCGCATCAGATATACATGAAGGAGCACTAGAACAAGCTAGAACAAATATTGAAAAACATAATTTAACAAAAAGAATAGAAACTAGATTAGGAGATGGTTTAACAATAGTTAATCCATCAGAATTTGATACTATTATTATTAGTGGTATGGGATTTCATAATATTAAAAAAATATTATCAAATACTCCTAAAATGGTTAATTATCCTAAAATTATTATTCAAAGTAATACTGATGTAGTTAAATTAAGAACTTTTGTTACAAAACTAGGATATAAAATATCAAGAGAAGAATTAGTCTTAGATAATGAAATAATATATACAATTATTGAATTTACTAAAGGAGAAGAAAAATATAATTATTCTCAAAACTATTTTGGACCTAGAATATTAGAAAATAAAAATGAATTATTTTATGAATATTATTCTAAGAAATTATTAAAATATGAAAACTTATTACTTCAATTACCTGGTTATGAAATATTTAGTATTATGCATCATAAACATCTAATTAAAATAATTAGAAAAGAATTAACTAAAGTAAAAAAAGAAGATAAATAATTGATTTTAAAATAATAAAGATATATAATTAATATAGAAAAGCAATGATGAAGGTTGGAAACTTCTAGCTATATATATAAGAGATGATTCTTTTGAATAAGTAGGGTGGAACCGCGGAAATATTCGTCCCTATAATCAAAGGGGTCTTTTTTTGTTTAAGGAGGAAATATGGAAAAATTAACAATGGAAAAAATAGTTAATATTTGTAAACAATATGGATTTATATTTCAAGGATCTGAAATATATGATGGACTAGCTAATACATGGGATTATGGCCCATTAGGAAGTAGAATTAAGAATGCTATTAAAGATGCTTGGAGAAAAAGATTTATTCAAGAAAATGATAATTCTTATGAACTTGATGCATCTATATTAATGCATCCAAGAGTATGGGAAGCATCTGGTCATGTTGGTGGTTTCTCTGATCCATTAATGGATTGTAAAGAATGTAAAACTCGTCATAGAGCAGATAATCTTATTAATGATTTTACTGGTGATTCTAGAGGAGACAGTATGTCTCACGAAGAAATGGTAAAATTTATTAAAGATAATAATATTCCTTGCCCTAAATGTGGTAAATGTAATTTTACTGATATAAGAGAATTTAATCTTATGTTTGAAACTCATAGAGGTGTTATTAAAGATGATAAATCTATAGTATATTTAAGACCAGAAAATGCTCAAGGAGAATATGTTAATTTCTTAAATGTTCAAAGAACTATGAGATGCAAATTACCATTTAGTATTGGTCAAATAGGTAAAGCATTTAGAAATGAAATTACACCAGGAAACTTTACTTTTAGAACAATTGAATTCGAACAAATGGAATATCAAACTTTCTGTAAAGAGGGTAGTGACCAAGAACTATATGAATACTTCAAAGAATATGGTAAGAAATTCTATATGGATTTAGGGTTACCGGAAGAAAAACTAAGATATCATGACCATGAAAAATTAGTATTCTATGCCAAAGCAGCTTGTGATATTGAATATTTATTCCCATTTGGTTGGGGGGAAATCAACGGAACACATAATAGAACCAACTATGATTTAACTCGTCATCAAGAGTATTCAGGTGAAAGACAAGAATATATTGATCCAGATACAAATGAAAAATTCATTCCATATATTGTCGAATCTACATATGGCCTTGATAGAACGGTTTTAGCAGTTTTATTTAATGCTTATTGCAAGGAAGAACTAGAGAACGATACTCGTGAAGTAATGAGATTTCATCCATATTTAGCACCATATAAGTGTGCTGTACTTCCACTAGTTAAGAAGTATCATAGTGAAAAAGCAATGGAAATATACGAGGAACTAAATAAACACTTTATGACTAGTTATGATGAAACGGGATCTATCGGTAAAAGATATCGTCGCCAAGATGCAATTGGAACACCTTTTGTAATAACAATTGATGATGAAACAATCAATAATGGCACAGTAACCATTAGGGATAGAGATACGATGAAACAAATAACTTTAAAACTAGATGAAATAGTCAAGTATATTGAAGAGAGAATTAAATTTTAATTTTCTCTTTTAATTTGTTTTTTTTTAAATACTATGATATAATAATCGGCCGATTGGGGATGGTAGTGTGACTTACATAAAAGATAGTATCTATCATACTAGTTTACCAATTATGGTAATCGATGATAATCAAAGATTTAAAAAATATCCACAAATTGGGTATGGTGAAGAAGGATCTATACATAGATATAATGATAAAAGAGCTTTTAAAGTATTCGATTTTTTTGAGGATAGAGAAAAATTAAAAAACAAGTTTAAAAAAATTGAAGAATTAGCAAGAATTAAGGATAAGTCTTTTTGCTTTCCACAAGGTTTAGTAGGGTATCTTGATTTAAAAAAAGAGGGATATTTTATGGAACTAGTAAAACCGATGGATAAATGCAGTGAT
>JAEEGK010010910.1_pt1 | contig 20883 bp, 12 predicted proteins | sample 8958771 | NCBI WGS metagenome assembly JAEEGK01 (sample SAMN16246547, study PRJNA631951) | gut metagenome | biome: gut microbiome; feature: rumen; material: SC-attached | host: Bos | place: Iran: Karaj | collected 2018-10
TTAAACATCAAAATAGAGGTGCCATTTTACCGACAATGTCTAAATGTCTCAAGTGCACAGGCATTTAGACATCATTTGATTTAATGCAAAAGAAAAATCGAAACTATTTTCTCGTTTTTTACCTACATTGATGTTTAAATTTATCTATTTGGGGATTTTTAAACGTCATCACTTTTTAGCTGCGAAAAAAAGGATGACTAATTATTTAGATTATCCCGATTTTTACACGTCATGGTCATTTTCGCGTGCCCTGCGGGATGTCTAAAAATGCGATTCGCGAACAAAATTACAGGTTCGCATGTTCTCCGACTACGGAGACAAGGGGTATTGTACATTAGGAAAAAGAAAATGTAAAGGGGAATAGGATTATCTCGGCAAAAGAAGCTTCGCGAGCGGCAAGTTGGGCGGAGGCGGCGCCCGGGTATAAAAACGGGGCGCCGATGAGGCGCCCCGGGGAATACGAAGTATTCAAGATAAGTGGATTAAGGCTGCACAATCTTCTCAGCAGTCAAGGAGTTAAGCTCGTCGAAGGTCATGCCTTTAAACTTAACTTTGTAGATGCGGACGAGCGAGTCTTCGACGCGTTCCTTGGCGATAACGCCGGTGTTGACGGCGTTTAAGACTTCGGCGTAGGCCGCCTTGAAGTCTTCGGGCTTAAGGAGCATGTCGGCACCGGCTTTAAGCGCCGCAACGCAGTACTCGCCGGACTCGTAGTAGGCGGAGACGGCGGTCTTGGAAAGGTCGTCGGTGATAATGATGATGCCGTCCATCTCAAGCTCGACACGGATAAGATTGGTCATCACTTCCTTGGACTGGGAAGCATACACCGCCTCACCCGCAAGCCCGGGCACGCTCTCGTGGCTCACCACGAAGGCCGAAGCGCCGGCATCCGCCGCCGAGATAAACGGAAGCAGTTCGCAAGCCTCCATCTCTTCGCGAGTGCGCTCGTTCTGAGCGATAGCCTCGGAAGTGTCGGCAGAAGCATAACCCTGACCGGGGAAGAACTTAACGCCCGCAGAAATGCCCTGCTCATTCAAAGCACCGATACACTGCGTAACCATCTCTGCCACGACGTTTGCGTCCGTGCCAAAAGAAACCGTAGGCACCGCATCATCTTCACCCGAAGGCGCAGGATACACATCTGCATCCACCCCCAGGTTCAGATTGATTCCAAACTCGGACAAATATCCGGCAATCTTCGATTCCTCCGCGCGCGCCACGGAAGCATCTCCGCCGGCAGCAATCTCCGACGCCGACTGCGTAGCCGCAACCTTCATCTTGGCCGGAAATACAGACTTGCCCAAACTCTCGTCAACCGCTATAAACAACGGATACTTGGAATAGCCCTTCGTACCCTCAATCATCGTCTTAAACTGATCCGGATCGATCATATTCTTGTCACTGTAAATAATACCACCCACAGGATACTCTTCCAGCGCTTTCTTAGTGCCGTCGCCCGCCTTAATCGCCGCGGACACGCCCGTAATCTGCTCGGGAGATACGATAAACAGGCCCAGCACCTGCTCCTCAGGCGTCATGGTATGAATATAATTGCGAAGCGCTTCCTCAAAAAGCTCCTCCTCCGACGGGCCGACCTCCACAGGCTCGGGAGGCGTAACCACAACCTCATCCTCACCGCCGATAAGCTCGTCAATTACGCTGTTCTCACCACCGCCGTCATCGGGTCCGTCAACCGACGCTACAGTCTTGCCGCCGCGCCCGATAATACCCTTAACCAAAGCCCTTCCGCCAAAGAATAAAGCCGTTCCCAGCAAAAGAATCCCTGCCACCAGCACGACCCACGCAATCACGCGCCCCTGTCGATGCTTCTTACGTCTGAGCTCCTTATTTGCTTCGCTTTCCTTCTTACTGATTGTCTCTATATCAAAAATATACTTGTTATTATTATCCATTGTGCACCTAACCTTCGTTACCATGATACACTATATTTAGTACGATTAAAAGAAAAAAAGTACCATATATAAATTTTTTAATAATTTATACATGGTACTTATGTATCAAAAAAAATCCTACAACACAGGTTAACGATTCCTAATATTGTAACCCAGATTATCCAGCATCTGCCAGGCATCATCCAGTATCTGGTAATCGTAGTGAATTACGTCATTCTCCTCCTCGGAGCCTCCGTTAATCTCACACATTATGCGCCTGTAATCCTTAAGTCCTTCATAAGTCGTAAGATTGTTATGAAGCCTTAAAGTATAGTTCTTACCGTGGTCGGCGCCATTCTTAATCCGCTTAAGCTTGGCGGGCACAAATCCCTGACTGATAATGTAAGCATTCCACCTGAAATGCTCCTCAATCGACATGTAATAAGGCTTCGTATCCTCCTTGAAATCAACAGAGGTACGCTTCGAGAACTCATACTTCTGTCCCTTATACTCGATGCTGTAATAATCGGCCTTATCTGCACCTGCATAGCTCTCGACATACTCATCGCGACTAAGCCCGACATCAGCAGCCCCATCACCCGAAGCACCCTTCGGCACCATATCAAGTCCCATCATCAAAAGCTTCGAGCGAAGGCTCATCGTAGCATATCTGCTCGAATCCCTGTATGAACGCTCCTTAAGACCGTCCGCCACGTACCATCGTTTCTCGGAAGCCTTGACTATCTCATCAATCTCTTCCTCGGTAGGCGACGGCAATCCTTCAAGCTCACGACGACGAAGCTCGCCCTCTAACGCATACGACTTATGGCGATACAAAGTCATGCGCATCTCCTCGGAATCATCGAGATTATCCATATCGAAGACCGCCTCATCCTCAAGGCCAAAAGAAATATACTCGCCCTTCTTAATCTCCGGCTCATCGTCATCACTCATGCGCTTGCGGGCAAAAATCGCCACATTGTCCTTCTTCTTCCACCCGTTAATCATAAGCGAAAGCTTACGCGCAAGATCTCTGTTCTCAAGGTCGCTGCCGTACGCCACAAACACAAGCATCGCTCCGTTCTCGGACGCCTTCACAATCTTCTTAATATCCCTGTAAAAATCAGGCGAATTGATATCCGTAGGATGATAAATCTCCCTCGACGGCAGATCCGGCAAAGGAAGATAATCCTCCTCATTCACCATCGGCTTATAATCAAGCGAAGCCTTATCGAAGTTATAAAACTCGTTACGATATCTGTAAAAACTGTTGTTAAGATTCTTATTATGATATGCCTTTTCTTTGTCAAAGAAATGGTAATTGACCTGCTTAAGCTTAACCTCGTCCCCCACCTTCTCAATAAACTGATTGGTAGCGGCGTACGTTAAGAACAGCTGCTTGTTAACATCACCGAAGCCTAAGAACACTACATTAATATTCACATCCGGCCTCAAAAGTCCGGTGGAATAATCAACCGTCTCCTCGCTTAAAAACTTCGCAATCGGGTACTCCATCGCAACCTTCGTCGCAATTTTCTTGTACTTGTCCACAAGTCTGATGCAGCCGAAAGCATTGGTAATCTCCTCATACAAGCTCTCAAACTGAGGGTTACCGAAAATGTATATATTGATGCGGCTGTAAATATCGTCCGCAGGCATTTCTTTCTCTAAGGACTCAAGCTTCTTGGTAAGCGCCATGGCAATCTCGAGATTTTCTTCATCGTCCTCGGTATTGACTACAATACAAATCTTACCGGCCTTGTCACTCACTATCTGACGATACGACTCCTCAAGCTTACCTGCCGCAAACTTCGCGAGATTCTCCCTCGAGTAATTCACAATACCGAGCCCGTAAAGTTCAAGCGCCGTTTCCTTGGAAATATTGTCTACCATCGCCTTCTTGCCCGTCTTAATCGACGCATAAAGCTTTCGGTTACCCTCATTGTTGCCGATAACCAGGTACTTGTCCCCGTGGTACCTCTCGTACGCCAGAATACTGATATGCTCCCACAGAAACTGCATAAACAGCGAAAGAATGAACAGCACCACATTAAGCAATATCAAAATGTAGCAATAATACACGCACACCGTAAAAAGAAAGCTCGCATCCATAAGCCCCTTTAAATCGGAGAAAGCAAACCTCACGCTCACAAGCTGAGCCGCCTTGGTGATTGCCTCGAGAAAACATTCGAAAATATTGGCCTTGGACAATTCCTTGCCGTATAGTATCGCCATGAAATAAATCGGTATGGCTATAGGGTAAATCGCAAGAAACTTACCCTTCTTAAAATTCCTGATCTTATCGATTCTCTCACCGCGAGAATCGCTTCTTATAATCTGCAGCGCAATACTCCCCGCCCAGAGGGTGAGAACCACAATAACCGCAATGCTTCCGAGAGTGTAGTAAAACATAATTCCACCTTTTATTAAAATTTGGCACAAAAAACCCTTCACCAAACAGTATTATACCATCAGGTGAAGGGTTTTGTATTACTTAACCACTATATTAATGATTTTGCCTTTAACATAGATTTCTTTGACCACGGTCTTGCCTTCCATAAAGGACTGAACGGAAGGGATTTCCTTGGCCTTGGCAAGAGCGGATTCCTGATCCTCATCAACTGCGATGGATACGGTACCTCTTACCTTACCGTTAACCTGTACGCCGATTTCAACTGTGTCTTCCTTAACCGCGGCCTCGTCGTAAGTAGGCCATGACTCGTAAGCGATGGTATCGGTATGGCCGAGTGCCTGCCACATCTCTTCACCTGCGTGAGGGCAGATGCAGGAGAACATCTTGATGAAGCCTTCCTTGTAACTTACAGGACATTTGCCTGCCTTGTAAGCCGCATTGATGAAGATCATCATCTGAGCGATTGCCGTGTTAAAAGCAAGGTTCTCAAAGTCGCCGCATACCTTCTTAACGGTCTGGTGATATACCTTCTTAAGTGTCTCATCGGACTCGTCGCCGTTGGTGTCTTCGTCTACCATGTAGGTCCATACACGGCCGATGAACTTTCTCGCACCGTCTACGCCGGCCTGTGACCAGGGCTTGGAAACCTCAAGCGGTCCCATGAACATTTCGTAAAGTCTTAATGTATCTGCACCGTAGTCACGTACGATATCGGAAGGATTAACTACGAACTCGGGGAATCTCTTACCCATCTTGATGCCGTTGGAGCCAAGGATCATACCCTGGTGAACCAGCTTCTTGAAGGGCTCCTTGGTAGGAGCAAGACCCTTGTCGTAGAGGTATCTGTTCCAGATACGTGAATACATAAGGTGTCCGACAGCGTGCTCGGGGCCGCCGATGTAGAGGTCTACGGGCATCCAGTGCTTTAACAGCTCGGGATCTGCGAATACCTTGTCGTTGTCGGGATCGATATATCTGAAGTAGTACCATGAAGAACCTGCTGAACCGGGCATTGTAGAGGTCTCTCTCTTACCCTTGATACCGTTCTTGTCGTACTGTTTCCACTCTGTTGCATTTTCAAGAGGTGCCTGACCGTTCTTACCCTTGTAGTCTTCAAGCTCGGGAAGTACCAAAGGAAGCTCGGAATCATCAAGAACGTAAATCTTTCCGTCTTCTCCGTGTACTACCGGAACGGGCTCGCCCCAATAACGCTGACGTGCGAAGATCCACTCTCTGAAGTGGTAGTTAACGGTTCTCTTTGCAACACCCATCTTCTCAAGTTTGGAAGTGATTGCTTCTTTTGCTTCTTCAACGGTAAGGCCGGTGAACTCTTCGGAATTGATGAGTTTGCAGCCTTTTCCGAGATAATCCTGCTTTTCAAAAGCGCACTCGGAAACATCGCGTCCTTCGATAACCTGGATCATATCGATGTTGTGAGCAACCGCATATTCAAAGTCACGCTGGTCGTGAGCGGGAACCGCCATAACAGCGCCGGTACCGTAGTTAGCAAGAACGAAGTCACCGATGAACATGCGAACTTCTTTGCCGTTTACGGGGTTGATACAGGACACACCCTTAAGCTCGCAACCGGTCTTACCCTTGTTAAGCTCGGTTCTGTCCATATCGTTCTTTTTAAGGGTCTCTGCGATGTAGGCTTCAACCTCTTCTTTGTTCTCAATGCGAGGCATCAAATCCTTTACGATCTGTCCGTCGGGAGCAAGAACCATAAAGGTGATACCGTAAATCGTCTCGATACAGGTGGTGAAAATCGAGAACTTTCCGCCGCCTACGATCTGAAACTCAACTTCTACACCCGTGGACTTACCGATCCAGTTTCTCTGGATGTCCTTTGTGGACTCGGGCCAGTCGATCTCATTAAGGCCATCAAGCAATTCTTCAGCAAAAGCAGGCTGGTTGATAACCCACTGTTTCATGTTTTTACGAACAACAGGGTATCCACCGCGCTCTGACTTTCCGTCGATAACCTCATCGTTTGACAAAACGGTGCCCAGTTCCTCGCACCAGTTAACGGGCATATCTACGTACTTTGCATAACCATCAAGATAAAGCTGCTTAAAAATCCACTGGGTCCATTTGTAAAACTCGGGATCGGAGGTTGCGACAACCTTGGTCCAGTCGTAGTCAAAACCAAGTTCCTTAAGCTGCTTTGAGAAGGTCTCTATATTTTTCTGAGTAAATCCGTTCGGATGGTTACCGGTTGAAACCGCATACTGCTCTGCCGGCAAGCCGAAAGAATCATATCCCATGGGATGTAGTACATTGTAGCCCTGCATTCTCTTCATTCTGGATACGATATCCGTGGCGGTGTAGCCTTCGGGATGTCCCGCATGAAGGCCTACGCCCGAAGGGTAAGGGAACATATCAAGAGCATAAAATTTGGGCTTGGAAAAGTCCCAAACATCGGTCTTGAAAGTCTGATTATCTTCCCAGTACTTCTGCCATTTGGGCTCAATCTCTTTGGGATTGTAAACTCTTTCTCCGTTTTTCATGACAACTCCTTTATATTTTTAAACTTATACCCGATAAGATAGCACATTTTCGGCGTTGTAACAATAGAAAAATGTAAGAAGTGCTACAAACGACTGACGTCGTTTGTCACACGGCTGGCGCCGTATGTAGCCCACACGAAACTACAAGCAGTGCTACAAACGACTGACGTCGTTTGTCACACGGCTGGCGCCGTATTACAACTCAAAAAAGAGTTCGGCCCGTTGTGCAAGCACACGGCCGAACTCTTTTTTCCCTTGTAGCACTGCTTGTAGCTTCGTGCGGATAACAGGACTTGAACCTGCACGGTCGCCCACCAGAACCTAAATCTGGCGTGTCTGCCAATTCCACCATATCCGCAGGGCGCAAAAAAGCGCACTTTTGTAATTATATGTTATCGACTCTCAGGCGTCAAGCAGGTTATTCAAGCCATTCGTCGCCCCTGATCTCCTCGACGGTATCAAGGTATTTCTTTGCCTCCGTAATCACTTCACGATATTCATCGTTTACATTTCGAAGGATTCCCTTATATACATCCGTGGTACCCATGTCGGACACGTTCCAAAGCTCGGTAAGCAGGTCCGAAAGCCTCTCCGCGCCCGCTGAACGGCTCATGGTGGCAAGCTGCTCGATTATGGGCTTTGCTGCCGCAGGTTCCATTCTTCCGATGTTATCCATCATCTCTCCGGAAGCATCCACATAAACCTTTACTATGGAAGAATAAACCTTGTCATCATCCCACACGGCTTTGATACCCTGTTCCGGCGAAAAGATTGCTTCGTCCGAACGGTCGCGCTTTCTTATGTTGCGGCGGACATCATCCTGAACATAGACGATCTTGTCCTTCGGGATCCATTTCTGCATGACGAAGCTTAAATGCTTCATCACTATGGGCTTTGCCAGAAAATCGCTCATTCCCGCTTCAAAGAACATCTTCTCTATCTCGCCCCCCGTATTGGCCGTCAGGGCAATGATGGGCGTTTTCTTTTCGCCTTCGGTTTCCCATATCCGTTTGGCAGCTTCAATACCGTCCATACCGGGCATCATGTGATCCATAAAGATCAGGTCAAACTTCGCACCGCCGGCCACCAGATCCACAGCCTCCGCACCCGAATCCACGTCCACGACTTTAGCCTTGAAGGTTTCAAACAGAGCCCTCGCAACCTTTAAGTTTACGCGGTTATCGTCAACCAGCAGAACTCTTGCATCGGGAGTGATGAATTTTGCTTCGCCGGACAAAGAAAACCGCTCTCTGTTTCCGCTGTTCTTGATCACGGAAAGGACCGAAAAAATATCAAGGGGCTTGCGAAGGACCAGGTACTTTCCGAAGAAATCGCCGTTATCCGACTCGCCTATGTCAAGAAGCTTAACCGGAATGGTGGTGGGAGAAACCCTTCCGATCATTTCGGTCACGGCCTTAAACATGTTGGCTGATACTATAAAGAAATCGGTCTTGACGGTGGAAAGGACACCCTCCGCCTCAGACTCTCTGAATACACGCTTTACGGACACACCGAGGGCAGAAAGAATGCGCTCCAAGTTATCCGCATAGTGAATATTGTCATCCCAGATAAGAAAATCAAGAGCCAGGTTCCTGTTCTTGTCAACATCCGCTATGGGCACGTTGTCGGGAGTAACCCGCTGTCTGATCCTGGCCGTAAAGGTAGAACCCTTTCCCAGCTCGCTTTCAAAGGAAATGGAGCCGCCCATCATGGACGCCAGTTCTCTGCATATCGTAAGGCCCAGACCCGTACCTTCTGTACCTTTCTTCAAAGACACGGCCTGTCCGAATTTCTGGAAGACTTTTTCTTTTTCCGAGGGAGCGATCCCCACGCCGGTATCCCTTATGGCAAAAGAAACATCTATGGTTTCTTTGGAAAGTCTTTCGTAAGTGACATTTAAGGAAATAAGGCCTTTGCCGGTGAATTTGGCCGCATTTCCCAGTAGATTGATCAGGATCTGGCGGATGCGTACCTCATCTCCGATCAGGACTCTGGGAAGTGTGGGGTCAACGTCTATGGTAAATGCGACAGCCTTATTGGAAAGACGCACGGAAACGATGTTCTTTACGTCTTCAATGAGAGCACCCACGTCATAGGGAGCCTCGGTAAGGGACATCCTGCCCGCATCGATCTTGGAAAAATCCAGAATATCATTGACAACATCAAGAAGGTTGTCGGAAGAACTCTTAAGAATGCCCAGATATGAACCCGCAGTCTCGGAATGTTCCTCCTTCATAAGCAGCTCCGTGGCGCAGCAGATGGCGTTCATGGGAGTCCTTATCTCATGGCTCATGTTTACAAGAAAATCCGCTTTCGCATTAGCCTCATGAAGGCGGCGTTCGGATTCTTTTTGAATGGTTTCGATAAGCTCATCCTTTTTCTTTGATTCGGCCTCATCGGCTTCGGATTTGCGTAAAAAGATCAAAGTAAGGAGTGCCAGCGACAAAACAGCCGCAAAGGCTAACAGAAAGCATCCGATCTTAAAGAAGATTGAATTAATATTAAGGAACAGACCGATAATCAAAGATACCACCGCAACAAAGGCCGCGGCGGCGGAACCGATGATATAGGTCCTGTTGAGTTTTTTCCCCGAAAAGAAAGAATTTCCGTCCATAGTTTGCTCTGACCCACTGTAAGTTTAAATGTTCTTCCTAAACAAAAATTGTATCAGATTATTGCTTCTTATTCAATAAAAGACAAAACAAAAGGATCGTCAGAGACGATCCTTTGTTTAATGAGCCACCCGGGACTCGAACCCGGGACAACTTGATTAAAAGTCAAGTGCTCTACCACCTGAGCTAGTAGCCCATATTAACCGTTTTGGTAACCCCACGCATGGCCCGGGGCTATGTTTTGGAAACCCCACCTATCCTAAATCGACTTCGTCGATAGCTCGGGGCTATGTATTGGTAACCCCTCGCATTAAAATCGGCTTCGCCGATGCCTCGGGGCTATGTTTTGGTAACCCCTCGCATTAAAATCGGCTTCGCCGATAGCTCGGGGCTACGTACACATTTTCTTCGAAAATGTGTACAATAACTGGGCTAGGCAGATTCGAACTGCCGAATGCAGGAGTCAAAGTCCTGTGCCTTACCGCTTGGCGATAGCCCAAAGCTTATTACTCCGTGAGTCCCAGTTACAGGGTGGATAGAGGGACTCGAACCCTCGATCTCCAGAACCACAATCTGGCGCGTTAACCAACTACGCTACATCCACCATAAAATGTGCCCGAAGGGATTCGAACCCCCGACCCACGGCTTAGAAGGCCGTTGCTCTATCCAGCTGAGCTACGGACACTCGGATAGCATACCAAATTACGTCGCAGATAAATCTGCGAGAGCGGGTGATGGGAATCGAACCCACGTGTCCAGCTTGGAAGGCTGGTGTTCTACCATTGAACTACACCCGCAAATATTAAATTACCGCATCAATCTTCCCTTTAGAAGCCGCTTATCATCTCCCGAAAAGTCGGGGTGACAGGATTCGAACCTGCGACTTCCTGGTCCCAAACCAGGCGCTCTGCCAAGCTGAGCCACACCCCGAAAAGAGTGCCTTCCGCATTGACGCACGTTTGATTTTACTATAGGAATTTTGACCTGTCAACAAAAAGTTAAAGCATTTTTTACTATCTTTCGAGATACTTTAAAGTAAAACGAATTTCGTCGTTTTCATCGATTTCGAGAACTGCATAGGAGGGCTTTCCGTTTGATTGCCTTGGCATTGAAATGCTGCCGGGATTCACCGCCCAGATGTGATAATCTTCGTCAAATTCGATACTCGGCACATGAGTATGCCCGTAAAGCACGATATCCGCCCCTCTGGAAAGCGCAGCATCAAGAAGCTTCTGCGTTCCGTAGGAGACTCCGTACCTGTGCCCGTGGGTCAAAAAGAAATGGTGTGACCCTATATCGAATTCTTCCTCAGGATTCAAAGAACTTCCGAGGAACAGATCGTTGTTGCCTGAAACCACCTTAACCTCACAGGAAACCGATCTCTTGTATATATCCTCGTTTCCGTAGGCATCTCCAAGATGAATGAGCATATCCGGCTGCCCCGTCTTTGAAAGAATGTCAAAGAAATTGGAGTCGTATCCGTGACTGTCACTTATTATAAGTATCTTCATACTCTTCGATCACTCCCCTTATAAGCCTTAAAGCATTGCCCCTGTGACTGATGGCATGCTTTTCGTAGGGTTCAAGTTCTGCCGTTGTTTTGTTTCTTTCGGGCAAAAAGAAAATGGGGTCGAAACCGAAGCCGTTGCTCCCGGCGGGAGTTCTTGCTATCTCTCCTTCAACGGTTCCGAGTACCGTTTTTTCGGTGCCGTTGGGAAATACGGCCGCAATGGCGCAGATAAAGCGGGCTTTTCTGTTTCCGCTCACATCCGCATCAACCCTGCTTATAAGATTTTGATTCTTTATGCTGTAAGGCGTGTCCTTTCCCATGTATCTGGCGGAATAAATGCCGGGTTCGCCGTTTAAGCAATCGATGGATAAGCCCGAATCATCCGCAAGGACCAGCACATTTTCCATGCCCTTTGCTGTGGCGGCCCCGTAAACGGCTTTTGCCTTAATGAGGGCATTTTCTTCGAAAGTGGTGCCGTTTTCTTCTATATCGATATCGATCCCCGCTTCCTTCATGGATTTTATCTCTCCCACGGCGGGAAGCGTTGAAAGGATCTCCCTTATTTCTTTCATTTTATCGGCATTTCCGGTGGCAAATATTACATTCACGCTATTCACCTCTTTTGCGGAGAGTCTCTTCTATTCCGGCAATAATGCCCTCCGCGATCCTTTCTGCGTAGGCCCCGCTTTTAAGAAGCTCCGCTTCGTCTTTGTTGGACATATAGCCCACATATAAATTCATGGCGGGAATCTCGAATTCCCTTAACATTTCATCGTCAAACCTGTCATAGAGGGCGATTCCTCTGTTTAAAGTCGCTTCGCAGGTATTGCGAAGGATGCAGTCCGCAAATCCGGCATTCGAAAAGCCTTCTCTGTAAAAAGCACCGTTATATTCGGCATACATTCCGTATTTTCTCTCGTCGCCTGCATCCGCGTCCGCATGAAGGCCTATATAATAGTCGGCATTGAGTTTCATGCTGTATTCGAGGCGCTTCCCTTCGCTCAGGGTGTAATCGCCGCTTCTTAAAAGAATTATGCGGTAAGGCTTGTCTTCCGAAAGTTTTTTGAGGTTCTTTGCGATATTTAAGGTAATGTCCTTTTCGCAAAGGTCTCCCACCTTTATTCCGTTTTTCGAGCCGCCGTGCCCCGCATCCACAAGGATTACGGTTTCCGTGTTCTTAACAGGCACAAAATCAAGATTTAAGTCGTGTCCTTCAAAGGAAGCCACGCATTCGCAAAGCCTTGAAAATTCCGGGGTAAACATGATCTCGGACCCGTTTCCCGCGATCTTCATTCCGTTTAAATATGAAAGCTTGCCCTTCGGATGATTGTTTAAAAAAGAAGCCGAATCGACGCCCCTTAAGATTATTATCGCCTTGTTTTCGGAATAATTGTGGACAAGAGTGAGATTGTCTTCCCCGGTTTCATCCTTGCAGCGGATGGTCAGGTCATGGGAGAGGCTTGCGTCTTTCATGTTGGACAGATCGAGGTTATAAGAAAAGGACTGTTTGATCTCCTCTTCTTTTTCCGAAGCCTCCTGGGTTTCGTCCTCCGTCACGATAACGACCTTGTCCGCAGCATATGTCACCATTACGTACATTGAAGCAAGAAAAAGAACGGTCGCAACAGCCACCGCAAGCATGGTAAATTTATTTCTGAAATCCCATTTTACTTCCACAATTACCTTCTTTTTTCAGGCTTCTTTCCCATAAAGGAATAGAAGTACGTTTTCATCATTCCGTTATAGATCTTACGGTTTTTGTCGGCTTTCCGGCCGATGGCGCTTTCCGTACCGTCATAAGATGTTATTACAAAAAGAGACCAATCGTCAAGGGCTCTGAATCTTTCACCCAGGGTTCCGTAAAGGGCGGGAAGCGCCGCGCGGTCCTCAAGTCTTTCGCCGTAGGGCGGATTCGTTACTATAAAGCCGTATTTCTTGGGCTGATGAAGATCCTTAATATCCTGCTGCTGGAAATGGATAAGCTTTTCAACCCCCGCAAGACGTGCATTTGCGCGGGCTGCTTCAATGATATTCTTATCTATATCGTAACCCTTTATGTCGGTCTCAACGTCCATGTTGATTTCATCCCTTGCTTCGTCATAGGCATCTTTCCAAACTGCGGGCGTAACAAGACCCTCCCAGTCGTTGGCGGTAAAATCCCTGTTAACGCCGGGAGCTATGTTTGCGGCCATCAATGCAGCTTCTATGGGAAAAGTACCGCATCCGCAGAAAGGATCCACCAGAACCCTGCTTTCATTCCAGGGAGTAAGCTTAAGAAGGGCCGCTGCGAGATTTTCCGCAATGGGAGCCTTGGATGTAAGCTTTCTGTAGCCTCTTTTTTGAAGACTGATGCCGGAGGTATCAAGGCCTACGGTGACAACGTCGTTTAACAGGGTCACACGGATCGGATAATCCGCTCCGGTCTCTTCGAACCAGGATATGGCATATTTAAGCTTTAAACGCTCCACTATGGCTTTTTTCATGATGGACTGGATATCCGAGGGGCTGAAAAGGGCGCTTTTGATGCTGGCAGCCTTAACAACGTTAAACCTTGCATCCTTCGGGATATAGTCTTCCCAGTTTAAAGCCTTGGTTCCTTCGAATAATTCGTCATAGGTGGTTGCCTTAAAACTTCCTATTTTAATAAGAACACGTTCCGCGGTTCGAAGACCTATGTTGGCCCGAGCAATCGCTTCTTCGTCTCCCGCAAAAAAAACGCGTCCGTCGGTGCCACCGGTGACGTCGTAGCCAAGATCGTTTATTTCTCTTTTAAGTACGCTCTCAAGCCCGAAATGGCAGGGAGCTATCAGTTCAAATTTTCTCATAGGAAGATGATAAGATATCGCTTAAGCGCTGTCAACACCCGCGATAAGGATACTTTTCGCAAAACATAAGCCGGAGCGATCTCTCGCTCCGGCCCCTGTAGGAAGATGTATTATGCCAACCAAATCAGGCCGGCATTGTATCAAAACGGCAAATTACTTGCCAGCCTTGAACTTGTTGTACTGCTCGGTGAATGCATCGATAACCTTCTGAACGCCTGCATCCTGAAGAGCCTTCTTGTACTCAGCGATCTTAGCATCAACATCAGCCTTTGCCACGCCGCCGGTTTCAAGTAAGAAACCATACTCTGCGTGAAGGTTCTTACATGCGGTGTACTCTGCGGAAACAGAGGAAAAGTCGAATCTGAAACCTGCTGCGCAGCTGGTCTTTGCGGTTCCGTTGAACTGCTTGTAAGCATCTGCGAAATCAGCGGGTGAATCTTTTTCGGGGGTGATGATAAGAGCGGATACAGACTCCCACATGGAGTGGTTGTACTTCTTGCCCATCTTCTCAACCTGTCCGTTAGCATCCAGCTTCCAGTCTTCGCCTTCGATACCGTAGGTGTAAAGATCTGCAAGTTTCTTGTCGGTGTAAAGAAGTCCGAGGAATTCGATACACTGTTTTGCCATCTTGTCAGAGGTGTTAGCGGTGATGCAGTAGCAGGAACCGAGTGCGGAGTTGGAGTGTGCCCATCTTTCGGTAAGAGGGTTGATAACTACTTCCTGGCCGTATCTGTTGTTGGCTTCTGCGTTGTTGGGAGTATCGGTCCACCATGAAACGCCCCAAAGATCGGACTGAGTGGTGGTATCGGTAACAACCTTGGTGTATTCATCTTCGTGAACGTAACCCTTTTCTCTCCAGTCAGCGATGATGTTTGCGTATTCCTTGTACTCGGGAGTATCAAGAGTGAATACAACGCTGTCGCTTGCGCGGTCAACCGCTACGAAGTTACTTTCGGTCTCACCTGTGAAGAAATCGAACTTGTCGATGTAAAATCTCCAGAAAAGAGCTGCCTTCTGAAGAAGCATGGGATACTTAAGACCTGCATCCTTGCACTGCTTGAGTAAGGGCTCAAGGTCGGTAAGCTTCTTAACGGAAGTAACGTCGAAGTTGAACTTGTCAAGTACGGCCTTACGATACATAAGATCGTAACCTTCTACGTTGTCCTTGTAAACGGGAACGAAATAGTTCTTTCCGTCGAACTTGGTAGCTTCCCACTGTCCCTGATCCATTGACTTATAAAGAGCGGTGTCGGGAAGGAGCTTGGTGATATCCTTTACCATACCGTTGGAAACGAGAGCGGAAGTCTTAATCTTACCCTCTTCCCATGAAGCGGTCCAAAGAATGTTAACTTCTTTGCTTGCTACGGCATTTCCGGCCTTTTCAACATATTCGCCGGAGTTGATCTCGGTGATGGCAACTTCGAAGTTGCATCCTTTTTCCTTAAGGTAGGCGTTAACTGCGTCCTGAACCTTCTTAACCTGTGCTTCGTCAACCGCTTCAAGGTTGAATAAAGCTCTTGTGATCTTGATCTTGGATTTTCCGCTTGCTCCGCAGCCGCTGAGCAATCCGACTAACATTGTCATAACAAGCAATGCAGCCAAAAGTTTCTTTTTCATGTAAATCCTCCTCTAAAAGATTGTTAGTGTGTATATCCAAAGGCACTGCCTTTAAATATCAATTTGATCAGCCCTTTACGGAACCTACCGTAAGACCCTTTACAAAGTATTTCTGGAAGAAGGGGTATGCAACCATGATAGGTGCTATTACCACTACTACCGTTGCCATCGTCGCCGCGTTCTTGGGAATCGTTCCTCCCATGGCATCTCTTACGGCCTGCGGCACGTTGTTGTTGTTTAACAGGAAATCGATGTTCTTCTGAATGTTATAAAGAAGGAGCTGCAACGGTTTCTTTGCGTTCTTGTCGATGTAAAGAACCGCATTCTGCCAGTCGTTCCAGTATGCCGTAGCCATCATGAATCCCACAGCCGCAAGGGAGGGCTTCATAAGGGGAAGGCATATACCGAAGAAGGTCCTGTATTCGTTAGCTCCGTCAATCTTCGCAGCCTCCATGAGTTCCGCAGGAATGCTGTTCACTATGTAAGTACGAAGAATGATAACGTTCATGGTGGTGACGCAAAGCGGAAGTATCAGCAAAAGAAGCGAGTTCTTAAGGTGATAATATCCGGTAAATACGATATATCCCGAAAGCTGACCGCCGTTAAACAGCATGGGGATCAGCAGGTAGATCGAAAGGAACTTCGCAAGTCTGAAACCGGGACGGCTTATGGAATAAGCATACATGCTCATGATCAAAAGTCCCGTAAGGGTTCCGACCACCACAATAAATATCGTAACGCCGTAGGAAGTAATGAGCTGCGTGCCGTACTTAAGTACCGAGTGCATACCGTCAAGTGACCATTCCGCGGGGAAGAAGCTGAAACCGTTGGCGGAGATCGCAGCCTCCGAGGTAAATGCGACTATAAATACGAGCAATACCGGAAGCAGGCAAAACAGCGTGTAAATCAATAAGAAGAATCCAAGTACGAACTGTCCGGGTTTTATTCTGACTTTATCTTTAACAACAATCTTTTCTTTTCCCATCTCGGCCCCCTTAGAACAGTGAATTCTCAGGTGAGATCTTTTTCACCGTCGCATTTGCTATGAGCATCATCACAAGTCCCACCGTGGACTGGAACAGGCTGGCCGCCGCCGTAAATCCGTATTCGGGGCTGTTGATTATCGCATGCAGTACGTAAGAGTCGATAACCTGTGTCGTATCGTACAAAGCACCGCTGTCCCTCGTTACCTGAAAGAACAGACCCGTATCGGACCTCATGATGTTACCCACCGAAAGAAGAAGCATTACGGTGATCATGGGAACGAGCGAAGGAAGGGTAATGTGCCAGATCTGCTGCCACTTGTTGGCGCCGTCGATCTGTGCAGCCTCATAATAGGTCGTATCGATTCCCGCAAGTACCGACATGTACAGTACGGATCCGTAACCCACGGAATTCCATATCTTAACGATGGTAAGGATCACTATCCAGTACCCGGGCTTTGCGTAAAAAGAAGTGGATGTTCCGAGTACCTTGTTTATAAGTCCGGTATCGCTTGCGATAAATGCATAAACGATAAACTGTACGGCTGCGTATGAAATGAAGATCGGGACGATCATGACGGTCTGCATCAGACGCCCCACTTTCTTAAACACAAACTGGTCAAGAGCAATGGCAAGAACGATATTTAAGAACGTACCCAGAAGCGTAAAGATGAAGTAATACATGATGGTATTTCTGGTCATTCTGTAGAAAACATCTTTACTGGTAAAAAGGAACTTAAAGTTCTCAAGACCTACGAATCTGCTTCCGAAGAAACCCTGCATGGGTTTAAAATCCTGGAAGGCCATGATAATACCGCCCATGGGTACGTACATGATAAAGAAAAGAACCAGAAATGCCGGAAGTGCAAAGATCACGAACGGCATGTTCTTTTTGGTATTGTACCAAAGGCTGTTCTTCTTTTTGGCAGACACAGGTGCATTGATGACCTGTTCGGCTTTTTTAGCTTTGGTGTTTGCCATTTAAATCTCCCTTCAGGTTGAAACGTTTTCGAGTTTTTCGAAATCGTTTTCGAAAACTTGCAAAAAAACAGGCCGTGGCTTTCGCCTGCCTTTCGTAGTCATAATATATAATTTCATATGCTTTGTCAACATATTTTTGTACAAATTGCTGTCGTGATTTTTTTATACCTTATTTTTATGGGCTGTTCTTCGTCAAATTGACTTTAGCAACCGACGATTATTACACGTATTAAATAAACTCTCACAAATCAGCGCAGGCGCGGAGTTTCCTAAACACTGCGTTTTTACGGAAACTATTTGAAAAATAGCAAAATTTGGCTTGTTATTGCAAAGCGATTGTATTATACTGACTGTGCGAAAACGATTTCGAAACGAGGTTCCGATTCATGGTATCATTGAAAGACATAGCCAATGCATGCCATGTCAGTCCTGCCACTGTCAGCAAAGCGCTGAACAACCAGAGTGACGTGAGCGATAAAACCAAAACACTCATCCGCAACACAGCGAAAAAGATGGGTTATTTCCCCAATTCATCCGCCAGAGCCCTTAAGACCAACCGGACCTACAATATCGGAGTGCTCTTTGTGGATGAGGCCGAAAGCGGACTTACCCATGACTACTTTGCCGCCGTTCTGGACAGTTTTAAGCGTGGAGCCGAGGAATCCGGCTACGATATCACCTTTATAAACAGCCGAAAGAACCGTCACGGCAGCATGTCCTATCTTGAGCACTGTATGTACCGCGGCTTTGACGGTGCGCTTATCGCCTGCGTCGACTTCTACGATCCCGAAGTTGCAGAGCTTGTAAACAGCGGGCTTCCCGTTATCACCATCGACCATGTTTTTAACGGGCATTCCGCAGTACTTTCCGATAACGTTTCCGGCATGAAGGATCTTGTCTCTTATATCCTCTCAAAGGGACATAAGAAAATCGCATATATACACGGTCTGAAGTCTTCCGTTACGGACAGCCGTCTTTCTTCGTTCTATAAAACGCTGGATGACGCCGGCATATCCGTTCCCGACGAATACGTAAAAGAAGCGCCTTACAGAAACACGGAGGAAGCTTCCGCAAAAACACTGGAACTTTTGAAACTTAAGGATCCGCCCACCTGCATTCTTTATCCCGATGATTTTTCCTGCTACGGCGGAATGAACGCCATAAAGGATATGGGACTGGTGATTGGCGAGGACATTTCCGTTGCCGGATACGACGGGATCCGCCTGGGACGCCACATCGACCCGCACCTTACTACTTTGAGACAGGATACCAAAGACATCGGCCTTGCGGCAGCGAAGAAACTCATAGATCTGATAGAACGTCCCAGAACCACCATTGAAGAACAGATAATGATTGAAGGCGAAGTTTACGAGGGAAAGACCCTTAAAGACCTAACCCGAATCCTATAAACAATCTCACTTAATCGAAAGGAGTGAACATATGAAATACGGATTTTTTGACGATGCTTCAAAAGAATACGTTATTACCACCCCCAAGACTCCTCTGCCCTGGATCAACTACCTGGGTACAAAGGACTTCTTCTCTTTGATCTCAAACACCGAAGGCGGCTACAGTTTTTATAAAGACGCAAAGCTGCTTCGTATCACGCGTTTCCGCTACAACAACGTGCCTGCGGATTCAAACGGTAAATACTATTACATAAAGGACGGCGATACGGTCTGGAATCCCGGCTGGATGCCCACCAAGACCGATCTTGACTCCTATGAGTGCCGTCACGGTATCGGGTACAGCAAGTGGAACTCTTCCAAAAACGGTGTTTCCGCATCCGTTCTTGCTTTCGTTCCCACGGAGGATACCTGCGAGATCAACAGGATCGAGCTTACCAACAAGACCGATTCCGTAAAGGAACTTAAACTCTTCTCCTATGTTGAGTGGTGTCTCTGGAATGCTCAGGACGATATGCTTAACTTCCAGCGTAACTTTTCAACCGGCGAAGTTGAAATCATCGGTTCCGCGATCTATCACAAGACCGAATACAGAGAACGCCGTAACCATTATGCGGTTTATTCCGTAAATGCAGACATCGCGGGCTTTGATACCCAGCGCGAGGATTTTCTTGGTGCATACCATGATAACAGTAACCCCGAAGTCGTGTTTGAAAAGGGCGCCTGCACAGGCTCCGTAGCCCACGGCTGGGCTCCCGTCGCGGTACATCAGTTAAACATCACCTTAAATCCCGGAGAAAGCAAGTCCTTCGTGTTTGTTTTGGGATATTGCGAGAATCCCGAGGATGACAAGTGGGAAAGCAAGAATGTGATCAACAAGAAGCCCGCCAAGGCTCTTCTTTCCAAATATTCCACCGATTCCGCCGTAGATGCCGCTTTCGCAAAACTGAAAGAATACTGGGATAATCTCCTTTCCATCTACACCGTTGAAAGCGCAAACGACAAGGTCAACCGTATGGTAAATATCTGGAACCAGTACCAGTGCATGGTCACCTTCAACATGTCCCGCTCCGCTTCCTACTTCGAATCCGGAATCGGCCGCGGCATGGGCTTCAGGGATTCAAACCAGGATCTTCTCGGTTTCGTACACCTGATCCCCGAACGTGCCAGAGAGCGTATCATCGATATCGCTTCCACCCAGTTTGAGAACGGCTCCGCTTATCACCAGTATCAGCCCCTTACCAAACGCGGCAACTCCGACATAGGTTCGGGCTTCAACGACGATCCCTTGTGGCTCATTGCGGGAACTTCCGCTTATGTCCGCGAGACCGGCGATATTTCCATCCTCAAAGAAACCGTTCCTTACGATAACGATATGTCCAAGGCAACGAGCCTTATGGAACACTTAAAGAGATCCTTTGACTTTACCGTAAACAACAAAGGACCTCACAAGCTTCCTTTGATCGGACGTGCGGACTGGAACGACTGCCTTAACTTAAACTGCTTCTCCGAGCATCCCGGTGAATCTTTCCAGTGCTTCGGTCCCTCCGAGGGTCCCGTTGCGGAATCCGTATTTATCGCCGGAATGTTTGTAAAATACGGCGAAGAATATGCTCAGCTGGCAGAACTCTTAGGTGACACCGCCGAGGCGGAACGCGCCCGCAAAGAAGTAAAGATCATGTACGATACCGTGCTCACCGCAGGCTGGGACGGCGAATGGTTCACCCGTGCCTATGACGCTTACGGTCAAAAGATCGGTTCCAAGGAATGTGAAGAAGGTAAGATATTCATTGAAAGTAACGGCTTCTGCTCTCTTGCAGGCATAGGCGTAAAGGAAGGTCTGGCGGAAAAAGCCCTCGATTCCGTCAAGAAATACCTTGACTGCAAGTACGGAGTAATGATCTTACAGCCTGCTTATACCGTTTACCATCTTGAACTTGGTGAAATCACCTCTTATCCTCCGGGATACAAAGAAAATGCCGGTATCTTCTGCCACAACAATCCCTGGGTTTCCATCGCTGAGACCGTTATCGGCCGTGGCGACAGAGCCTTTGAGATCTACAAGAAGACCTGTCCCGCCTACACGGAAGAGATCTCGGAAATCCACAAGACCGAGCCTTACGTATACTGCCAG
>JAEEGK010010912.1_pt1 | contig 20879 bp, 12 predicted proteins | sample 8958771 | NCBI WGS metagenome assembly JAEEGK01 (sample SAMN16246547, study PRJNA631951) | gut metagenome | biome: gut microbiome; feature: rumen; material: SC-attached | host: Bos | place: Iran: Karaj | collected 2018-10
CTGCGGCGAGGACCGCAAGAACGGAGATAATCTGGAGCGGACCGCGAGGCACGGAGACGGCAACCCGGTCATGAGCCTTAACCCCGGAATCTATGAGCATGCCGGCAATCTTCATGACTGATGAGCAGGCTTCACCGTAGGTGATTTCACTGGCGCCGTAGTACATGGCAATACGCTCAGGATTACTGAAGGACTGGTTGAAGATCCTTTCGGCAATAGTGAGATCAGGAAGCGGAGCCGCAGTATTATTGGCGTTTTCTCTTGCTCTTACCGTCTTCAGCGGCAGTTCGGCGGCAATAGCCTGATTCCAGTCGGAGGAGATGATTTTATCTATCAGTTTAAGGTAGGCGGCAAACATTTCCTCAATAAGGTTCTTATCATAGAGCTCCTCTACGTAGTCCCAGGAGAGGTAGAGACCGTCCTGCTTTTCATAAATCTGGTGATCCAGCCATACCTGAGGAGTTTCAGACAAACCTCCGTCGGTGATGCTCATAAAATCCTTATCATCGCTACTTTGAAGCAGATCATCGGCAATACCGATGGTGCTGGTGAATACCACCGGCAGAGAAGCGATATTCATGCCGCGGCGCTTAGCGAGCTCACGCTGAATGTAAATGCTGGAGAGATCGCGGTGATCCAGAGCATCGGCAAGTGTTCCGGCAAGCTTCAGGGTGGCTCCGGCAAAGTCGGTGTCATTATCCGGCATGTATGAAACAGGTACCAGAGTGGTGAAGTCACCTGCCAGCTTATAGATATCCGGATGGACGTTTTCTCTGTCGAAAAGGGTCATATTGATGGTGACACTGCTGTTTTCAGAGTAGCGTGACATGACTGAGGCAAAGGCATGCAGCAGAACGCCGGAGACAGTCAGACCGTATTCTCTGGCCCTGGCCTTCAGACGGCAGAGATCTTCTCTGCCGATGGTACGGGCTGTTCTCGCAAAATGGGATACGCTGACATTCTGCGGATCGGTAATCATCGGAAGCTGAGGAGCCGGCGGCAGGGTGTCAATGACTCTGTCCCAGTAGCAGTGAGCTTTTTCCAGAGCCTTATCATCAATACTTCTGGAGAGAATATAGTCTCTGAAGGATATGCCGATGGCAGGCTGGTCTGCATATGATTCCGGATCCCTGTAGGCATCAGCAAGTTCGCGAAGAACCATCTTAATGCTGTAGCCGTCGAGATTCATGTAGCTGAAGGCCATGCCTGCTCTCAGACTGCCGTCTTTACACATAAACATACGGATGGCATACGGGTATGAACTGGTATCCCTGTTAAGAGCCTGCCACCATGTGTTAAGAGCCTCTTTTGCTGAGTCAGCGTCCTGTACCTCGGAAACAGTAACCGGAATGAAGCCCGCAGCTGCATCCTTTATCACCTGTTCACCGTTGTCGGTAATTCCCGTACGCATCATTTCATGGCGTGTAACCACAAGTTTAAGAGCCTGATTCAGTCTCTCGACGGATATATCCTTTCCGGTCATTTCCACAAGATAATAGGTCTTTGAATTCAGCGGAAGTCCGGGATTCTGTCCCATCCAGTAGGCCTGCTGTACCTCAGTAAGAGGGAACGGGGCATATCTGTTTTCGGGATCCGCCTTTACGGTAAAGAGCTCCCGGCTGTCCCCTTTACGGAGCACGGCACTGAAATCCTTAAGCTTCGGAGTGGCAAAAAGCGCCTTTAAAGGAGATTCCGCAGTTAACCCCGCCTTGTTTAATTCGGAGATAACTCTGGTGGCCACCAGACTGTCACCGCCCAGCTCGAAGAAGCCTGAGTTTCTGCCTATCTGAGATACACCAAGGAGCTCAGACCAGATGCCGGCCACGGTTTTTTCGATATCTGTTGCCGGTTCTTCAAACTCTTCGGTATGCTTCAGGGAGTTAAGCTCTTTAATAATGGTCTTACGGTCAATCTTCCCGTTGGCGCTTACCGGCATCTCCTTATAGAACTCAAGATGGTTAGGTACCATATATTCAGGAACCTGACCTGCGAGAGCTGCCTTAATGCTTTCGGCATCGAGCTCTGCACCGTCCTTTAATTCAACGGCTGCGGCAAGCTGAGGCGGATTGCCTACAGTTACGGCTATGGCACGGTTTACACCGGCAATGCCGGTAAGAGCGGTTTCAATCTCCCCGAGCTCGATGCGGTGACCGCGAACCTTAACCTGATGGTCTTTTCTGCCGAGGAATTCAAGACAGCCGTCAGGGAGGTAGCGGCCGTGGTCACCGGTGTGATACCAGCGGATGCCGTTTTCGGTAAAGAAGCGTTCAGCGGTTATTTCCGGAGCACCGGCATAGCCTAAGGCTACACCGCTGCCGCCAATAAGGAGTTCACCCGGTACAAAGTCAGGGCAGTCTCTGCCGAGAGAGTCCACTACACGGTAGCACTGGTTGTGCAGCGGGAAGCCGTAAGGGATGGACTTAAGCTTCGGATTAAGCGGCAGGGTGACCTCAAAGAGGTTTGACCAGATACTGCCTTCGGTGGCACCGCCCATGGCCATGAATTTAGGCAGGGTACCGCCGCAGGAGGTGGCAAGTCTTTCAGGTAGATCAAGACCAATCCAGTCGCCTGAGAGCATTACCGCCTTGAGAGGGAGAGCACGCTCATCGTACTGTGAAGCGGTAAGGAGCATGTCGAGGAGAACCGGTACGGAGTTCCAGACGGTAACATGATGTCTGTGTACCAGTTCAAGCCAGAGAGAGGCGTCACGACGCTCCTCCTCATCGATGACCACGAGACTGCCGCCGGCACCCAGGATACCGAAGACGTCGAATACTGAGAGGTCGAAGTCCATGGCGGAGACGGCAAAGGCACAGTCATTATGAGTGATGCCGGCTCTTGATGTGATGTCCATAATGGTGTTCATGGCACCGCGGTGACTTATCTCCACGCCCTTAGGTTCACCGGTGGAGCCTGAGGTAAAGATAATGTAGGCGGCGGAATCCGGACTAACCTCTACCGGACTCTTGAGAGGAGCGCACCCTGAGGCGTCAAGAGGGTTAAGGAAACGGACCTTCTGAACATTAGCGTCATCAGAATTAAAAGGTTCGGTGGTAAGAACGGTTCTTATGCCGGCGCGGTTGATAATCTTCTCCTTACGGGATACCGGCTGGGTAACGGCTACCGGAACATAGACGGCACCTGCGGCGAGGACCGCAAGAACGGAGATAATCTGGAGCGGACCGCGAGGCACGGAGACGGCAACCCGGTCATGAGCCTTAACCCCGGAATCCATGAGCATGCCGGCAATCTTCATGACTGATGAGCAGGCTTCACCGTAGGTGATTTCACTGTCGCCGTAGTACATGGCAATGCGTTCAGGATGGTTTACGCCCTCATGGAAAATTCTTTCGGCGATAGTGAGTTCCGGTAAAGGAGCCGCGGTATTATTGACCTTTTCTCTTACTGCCTGCTGATCCTCAGGAATACCGGTGAGATAATGTCCGGTGAAATCTGACTCACTTACGGCAAGACTTTCTAAAAGTCCGGTATATGCTGTAAATACGGTATCCACCAGTCCTTCCGGAAACATTGATTCCACAGCATCAAAGCAAACCATGAGTCCGTCAGGCATCTCATAAATCTGATGGTCAAGACAGACCTGCGGGGTCTGAGATATCATATAGTCGAGATTTCCGAGACTTCCGGCAACCTCGCTGTCTATAAGATTTGTTCCTAAGTTGCAGGCGAAGACAACCGGAGCGGTGAGGCCGGTATTCTTTTCATTTTTGGAGAGCATGCGCAGTACCTTTACGGCAGAGCACATGGTATGGGCGCTGTCCGCATGAAACTGTCTTTGGATTTTTTCTGCCTGTTCCTTAAAGCTTAAGTCTTCTGAAAAGTCACATTCTAAAAGCAGCAGGTTGGTAAAGTCGGCAACAGCATGTTCAATATCCCCGCCGGCGGAGTTTCTGTTGAAAAGAGGAACGTTGATGATGAATTTTTTACTGGAGCTCCAGCGGGAAAGGGTAAGGCCGTAGGCTGTGGCGAGAGTCATGGCCGGGGTGAGTCCCAGGGAGCGGGATTTTTCCTTAAGAATCTGCCAGATTTCCGTTGGAATGGTCTTTTTATGTCTGGTAAAGTGCGGAGTTACGCCGGTACTTCCGGTGTATGGAAGCTCAGGCCCGGCCGGCAGGGTGGCGGTACGGCTTTCCCAGTATGCCGTGTCAGCAGCGATTATGGCGGCATTTTCCTCCTGCTCGCGGTTCAGGTATCCGGCAAAGCTCCAGTTCTGTGGAGCCTTGATGTCTTTCCCGGCGTAGAGAGAGGCGAGATCCTGGAGCAGAATGTTAAGACTCTGGACATCCGCTACCAGAAGATCAACATCAAAAAAGATTCTGGAGGTGCTGTCAGGGTACTGCAGAAGTTCCAGTCCGATAACCTGTCCTTTTTCTATTTCCAGTTTGCGGTGTGAGTTTTTCTCTCTGATACGGGAGGCCACAGCGCCGGCTTCTTCCATGGAGGCTGATCTGCAGTCATGAACAATCAGCGGTTCATTGTGATTCTCCACGGTGTTGCGCTGTTTTCCTTCCTCGGTGAAGATGGTGCGCAGCATGGAATGAGAGGCTATTAATTTTCTGAAGGCCTGATCCAGACGGGAGGAGTCGATGTTTCTTCCGCATATTTCCAGATAGGCATGACAGCCGACTCCGCCGAGCTCCTGATTATCCTCGCGGCCTATCCAGTAGGCATACTGGACATCGGTTAGGTCATAGTCAAAGCCGGTAACACCGGCAGTAACAGAAGAGTCCTGAGTTTTATCTGCCTGTTCCTGTTTTTTATCATTTAATTTAACAGCTGATGCGAGTTGAGAGATCTTGTGAGACCATGCTTCGAGAGTCGGTTCGCTCACCAGGTCGGCAAAGGTTATTTTGATGCGGGCTTTTCTTAATCTGCCGACTAAACGCATGATCTGAATTGAATCGATGCCGCATTCTATAAGATTGCTGGTATCAGATGGAATGACGGATTTCGGTGAAAGGGATTTAATCAGAGAGCGGATTCCCTGAATACCGGTATCTAAACTTATATTTTCGGACATTTTTAGATCTCTATACGAAAGATAATTACTAAATCAGCTTTACTGTCGCCTACAGACAGCTATGTGTACCACCATGTCCTATATTTCTTTTTATATTGATAAATCATGGTGTTTGATGTATTTTATTTATATGTTAGTTATTGCTAACATTGTTAGCGATTGCTAACTAAAATAGCAATATTTTGATTTTTGTCAAGATTTTAATTAACGGGCATTTTTATCCGGGATTAAATGACCTGATTCTTTAGAACAGGGAGGACTTGGAAAACGTCAGAATAAAAAAAGTGGATATGAATCCTGAATATTTCCTTTAAAAGCCTTGAGAAATAATGAAATTAAGTAGTGCCCGCGCACCCTGAAAAAATAGGATTCCTATTTTTGCAGACGGTATTTACTGATGACGGGACAGTCCCATTTAAACGGATGAAGGTACGGCTAAGTGGAAATAATTATTACCTGAAAGATTATTATTACCCGGAAGGTTATTATTACCCGGAAGATTTTCGGCTGTTCCCGGGGAGATGCTTTACGGGAATGTGCGGGGTTTGATTTTTTAGAAGAAGCGGAGGTTGAATTTATGAGTAGTTTAAAAAAATTTGAGAGTGCCGATCTCATTAATGTCGGTATGTTTACAGCTGTTATTGTGATAATTATGCTGATTATTATTCCGATTGGTTTTATCCCCGTTCTTATGCCTCTCTACTGCGTTCTCATACCTCTTTTCACTGGACTCCCTTTTATGCTTTTTCTTACCAGGGTCAGAAAATTCGGACTGATCCTGCTAATGAGTATTGTATTGTCTCTTGTGTTGCTGCTAACCGGCATGGGCTGGTACAGCTTTCCGGTAACAGCCGTCTCTGGTCTGATTGCGGAAGTGCTGGTGAGAGCCGGCGGTTACCGCAGCATTAAACTTAATATAGCCGCCTGCGGTATTTTTTCATTATGGTGCTTCGGCAGTTTTATTCCGCTTTTCTTTTTCGCCGACGATTTCTGGGCTCAGAATGAGGAGTACGGAGAGGAGTACATTGCTGAGGCTAAGGGAATTTTTCATATGTGGCTGGCTCCGGTTCTCGTATTAAGCTGTATTGTGTGCGGGAGTATCGGGGCGGTTGCCGGAAGCTCTGTTATTAAGAAGCATTTTGTCAGATCCGGAGTTATCTGATTATTCACTTCTGTAGAGTTTCATTCTTTGTGTTCTGTTAAGTTGTTTATATTCAGCCGGCAGCAGCCGGCTTTTCTGATAAGGTTTTGATAATGTTGTCTTTTGAAGGCGGCCGGAGCTTTCTGGATCCCCGGACGAAACTGGTTCTTTTGATAACCCTGCCGACGTTTCTTCTTGGCGGAGCGGGCGGGGAGTACCTCAGAGTGTATGCGGTGATACTGGCTCTTTTTCCATTCTTTCTTCTGTTTATTTCTAAAAATCATCTTCCTGCCGTCACCGGTCTGCTGCTCTACGCGGCAGTGCACTGCTCAGGTTATTATATTTCCGGATATAAACTCGGTGCGGCGAGATATTTCTACCTTTTTATTTACGATATATTCTGTTATCTTCTCCCTTGCGGCATACTGGCTGCGTTCATCATGCGAACCACCACGGTAAGTGAATTTATTGCCGGAATGAGCCGGCTGCATATTCCTCAGTTTATCATTATTCCCTTATCTGTCATGTTCAGATTTCTTCCTGCTGTAAGAGAGGATATGGCTGATATTGACAGGGCTCTCCTGATGCGGGGGATTAATGTAAAGAGCGTAGGATTATTAAGGCTTTTAGAATGCAAAATGGTGCCGGTTCTTATGAGTACCATGCGTACAGGTAACGAACTTACGGCTTCAGCAATGACTAAAGGCATGGGGCTCGGCAGGGAAAGAACCTGCATCTATCCTTTGGGATTCAGTCCGGCTGATGTGGCGGTGCTTCTTTTCTGCCTTTCTGCTTATATTGTTCTTATCCTGAGCTGGTTTGATATCCGGTTCTGGTAATCTCTTTATACTCGGGATGTTTGGTTATGATAGAACTTCAGAATGTATCTTTTACCTATGTTAATGCCGATGAAAATACGGAGGCTGACGTCTATGGTGTCGTAAACGGCGGGATGAATACCGGAGAGAGCACCGCCGGCAGGGAACAGAGTGAGGGGGACGGTAGTAAAGACTGCAGCCATGCTGCGGATGCAGTGCTGAGAAATGTCAGTCTGCACGTAGAAAAAGGAGAACTTGTCATCCTCACCGGCACATCCGGATGCGGGAAAACCACAGTGCTCAGGATTATTAACGGCCTTATTCCCCGGTATCATCACGGCAGGATTGAGGGATGTGCCTTTATTAACGGTAAGGATATCTCTTCTAAGGAGATTTACGAACTCTCCGGTACGGTAGGCACGGTCTTCCAGAATCCCCGCAGTCAGTTTTTTAATGTCGATACCACCAGTGAAATGGCTTTTACCTGTGAAAATCTGGGTATGCCGGTGGAGGAGATAAAAAAACGTCTGTACGCAACAGTCGGCCGATTTAAAATGGAGCATCTTGTTGACCGTAATATTTTTAAACTTTCCGGCGGGGAGAAACAGAAGGTTGCCTGTGCCTCGGTTGACGTTACCGACCCGGAGGTGATTCTTCTAGATGAGCCTTCGGCGAATCTTGACTATGAGGCGACTCTTCAGCTTCGTAAAATAATTGAGGAATGGAAGTTATGCGGTAAAACAATTATTGCCGTTGAGCATCGTCTGGGGTATCTGTGGCAGCTCGCCGACCGGCTGGTGGTGCTGGAAAACGGCGGAATAAAAAGCATTACCGGAAAGGAGTCTTTCGGGGATTACACCCCGGAGAGGCTCGCCTCTGCCGGTCTCAGAACATGCCTCATGGAGTCTCCTTTTGCCGTAGATCTTCCGGATCTTCTTCCTGATGACGAATACATGAGTCTCTACGATTTTAATTTCAGTTACCGTCGGGGAATATTCAGAAAAGCGCGGGAATACCGGTCTTTCAGCTATGGAGGATTAAAAATAGCCCTTAACAGAATAACTGCTGTCGTTGGGAGAAACGGAGCAGGTAAAACAACTTTTCTTAACTGTCTCTGCGGGCTAAATAAAAAATGCCCGGGTACTGTGGAGATAGCCGGCAGGAGACTGAGCGCCGGGGAGAGATCTGAACGCTTTTTCATGGTGATGCAGGATGTTAATCACCAGCTTTTTGCGGAAAGCGTGCTGAATGAACTGGAACTCTGTTTTGCCGCTTCGAATACAGCTGAAGAGGATAAGAAAAGAATTATCACCGGTGTACTTAAGCAGCTTGATTTATACAGCCTTCGTCATGCTCATCCGATGTCTCTTTCCGGAGGTCAGAAGCAGCGGGTGGCGATTGCCTGTGCTTTATGCTCCGGCAAGGATTTTCTGCTGTTTGATGAACCGACAAGCGGTCTGGATTACTTTCATATGAAGGAGGTGGCCGGTCTTTTTCAGAGCCTTAAGGAGCTTGGTAAAACCATTATTGTGGTTACTCATGACAGTGAGTTAATCCGTTGCTGCTGTGACCGCAAAATAGTGATCGGGGCGGATAAATAAAAAAATTCAGATTACTGTTCCTGATTGCTGTTTTTGACTGCCGTTGCTGATTGTTTATACAGCTTCTCTGATTCTCCGGAGCCTCCGGCAGCACGGAACTCCGGAAAAAGATAAAAATGAGCTCAGGCTAGGTATCGGAGCCTATGCCAGACCCACATCAAGAGACATCATAAGAGAAAAGCCCAGAGCAAAGGTGAGAACCCCCCAGTTGGAGTGACTGCCCTGGGACATTTCCGGAATAAGATCTTCAACCACTACGTAAATCATGGCCCCGGCGGCAAAGCTTAAAAGGTACGGCATATACGGCAGCAGGAGGCCTGAGAATATGAGCAGCAGAAGAGCTCCCAATGGTTCAACCACACCGGAGAGAACTCCGTATAAAAAGGAGACAAACCGGCTTTTACCCATGGCATGAATCGGCATGGAGACGATGGCTCCCTCTGGAATATTCTGAATGGCGATACCGATGGCCAGGGACAGTCCGGCAACGGATCCTGCCGCCAGAGAACCGGCATCCGCATATACCACACCTACAGCCATACCTTCCGGAAGATTGTGCAGGGTTACGGCAAAGGCGATGAGCAGGGATTTGGAAATCTTAACTCTGATGCCTTCATTCTGCTGTGATTTCTGGTGAAAGTGCGGTACCACATAGTCCATGGCGAGCAGAAAGAGAATTCCCAGCCAGAAGCCGGCGACAGCCGGCAGAAAAGCCAGCCTGCCCATATCCGCCGACTGCTCAATAGCTGGATTTATAAGACTCCATACAGAGGCAGCGGTCATGACGCCTCCGGCAAAACCCATCAGCATTCTTTCCGTTTTATCAGAAAGTGATTCTTTGGAAAACAGGACGAAGGCCGCTCCGAAAGAGGTGCCCAGAAAAGGTATCAGAATTCCCAGAATGACGTAAAATGACATGTAGTTCCTGTTCCTGAAAAAAGTGTTGGTTGAAGTAAGTAAAAACATACCGGCTAAAAAGGAGACCGGCAACCGGTATTTCATTATAGCGGTATTTGTTATCCCGATCCACCGTCTGCCGGATCTTTAAGGTTTTTGGCAGGTGGAGAATACGGAGCGGAAAATCCGGTGTCTGACTGCTGACATTCTATCCATATTTCATGAAGAACACCGGAAAAATAAGGAATTATGCATGAGACAGTCCGGTAAAAAGCGTGCTCCAGGCAGAATACTGAAGCCTCTTAAATCGGCAAGATGAAATTTATTTTCATTTAAAACATGCCCGGGATTCTTTTTTTACTGTTATTATATGCCGTCCCTCAGAAATTCCGTACTCATCATTTGTTTTAATTAAGTCTGCTGCCGTCATTCCTCCGTTGTGAGAGTGACAGTCATGTATATCCGGAATAATTCAGAATATCCTGATAGCTTATTATTTTCTTTAAATTTCCGGAAGCTGCCGTCTCCTCACCTGATTCACATTTCGCTTTTAAGTCCGTTTTTAACTATCAGATTTAAGGAGTTGATTTATGAATCCGGTGAAACTCTGGTCTCCTGAAGAGCAGAAATTCTATAATGAAAAAGTCTGGCATCAGACAACCATCGGCGATGAGTTCGCCATGTGGTGTGAACGTTTTTCTGATAATACCGCTCTTATAAGCGGAGAGGTGAAGGTAAGCTACCGCACTCTTGCGGCAGAAGTTGCCGGAATGGCTTCATTTCTTCAGGAGCGGAATATCCGCAGAGGGGACTGCGTGCTTCTGCATCTTCCTAATTCCATCGGTTTTGTAAAGGTGCTTTTTGCTTTAATCCGCATCGGTGCTGTGCCGGTACTCCTTCTGCCGGCTCAGAGAGCCATGGATGTGGTTACTTTATGCGGTAAATCAGAGGCTACCCACTATATTTCAACAGACAGGTTTAATAATACCGATTACACCGAAATTATCAGTCTTCTGAAAAAGGATTATCCGGATACCGGAATTATCACTCTGAGTTCAGAAAAGGATTCTGATCTTGTTTTATCCGGCTATCACGGAAAACAGGAATTTATTTACGAAAGCGGCAGTAATCTTGATGTTGCCGTTCTGCTTCTTTCCGGCGGTACCACCGGAACACCGAAGCTTATTCCGCGCACTCATGCAGGCTACTCTTACAATTTCCGGACAATGGCCGGTATTACCGGAATGAATGAAAAGAGTGTCTACCTTAATATTCTTCCTACCGCCCATAATTTTTCTCTGTCCTGTCCGGGAATAATGGGTGTTTTAAGTGCCGGAGGTACAGTAGTTATTGCTAAATCAGGGAGCTTTGACGAAGGCTTTGAACTCATCGCAAAACATAATGTTACCATAACAGCGATGGTTCCGACTCTTGCAAAACTCTGGGCGGAGGCTGTTGAATGGGATGAACCGGATCTTTCAAGTCTCAAGGTTCTTCAGGTAGGTGGAGCAAGACTGGAATACGATGATGCTGTTAATATGCGGAAAGCCTTCGGCTGTAAGCTGCAGCAGGTGTTCGGCACTGCCGAGGGGCTTATCTGCTGCACGAGACTCGAGGATTCAGATGAAACCGTGGCCCGAACCCAGGGAAGACCGATATCACCATATGATGTGTGCAGGATTGTCGATGATGACGGAAATGATTTACCGGATGGTGCCGTCGGCGAACTTATCGTAAGAGGTCCGTACACCATCAATGAATATTACATGGGCGGTGATAAGAATCTCTCAGGCTTCACCCCGGACGGCTTCTACCGGATGGGGGATCTTGTCAGACTTACTGCTGACGGCAACTATCAGGTTATGGGACGCGTGAAGGAGCAGATCAACCGTGCCGGTGAAAAAATATCTCCTGTGGAGATTGAAAACATGCTTGTTAAGCATGCTGCCATTGAATCATGTGTCGCCGTACCGGTTAAGGATGAGATTCTCGGTGAAAGAATCTGTGTATTTGCCATAGGTGAACCTGTAGAGCTTGGAGATGTAAGAGATTTTCTGCTTAAGAGCGGTCTGGCTCTCTTTAAGCTCCCGGATCAGCTGGTGTTTATTCCGGCCTGGCCTCTTACCGCAGTGGGTAAGATTGATAAAAAACGTCTTTCCGCAATGGGGGAGAATTCAGACTGAGAGACATGCATTTCTGGGAAAACGGCAGTTTCTCAGCAGGCTTTCCTCAAGGGATTTCTTTAAGGAACAGGCATGTGGTCAGCCTGCAGAAATGCTGTTAATGAGAAAAATTGTTAGTTATTGCTAACTTTGGTTAACAATGGCTAACAATTATGATATTGTGTAGCACTGAAATGTGGATCACGTTTTTGAGACACCGGTGATTCCGGCTTAAGCCGGAAAACGGGAATTTTGAGGGAACATCCTGACCATCCGGTTTTTGAAAATACTGATTATTTTATGTGGTTTGTCAAGATTCAGCCGGCGTTTATGCTGTCAACCGGTCTTGCACCTATTATTTACAGGAAAAATGACATGCAATTAAAAAGATTTCTTCTGGCTGTACTTCTTTCCGGTACAGTCCTGTCTTCTGACATCTACGGCAGTGTTGACAGCGGTACCTCTGCCGTCACCGGCAGAGATGTTGCTGTTATGGTAAACAATGCCGACAGCAGCAGGGATATGCACCGTAATGTGGTAATGGTTATTGAACGCGGCGGTCAGAAGCTGGTCCGTAAAATGGAAATGTGGGCGATGCATGGTGACGGCGAACGCCGCTCATTAATCAGATTCAATTCTCCTGCGGATATCCAGGATTCCCAGTTCTTGTCATGGACACATGATGACATTACCAGAGGTGATGATTTATGGGTGTTCTTTCCTTCTGAAAATATGGTAAGACGTATCAACGGCGGCGGTAAAAAGAGCAGTTTCATGCGCAGCAGTTTTGCTCTTGAGGACATTGAGTACCGCAGCGTTGATGCTGATGAGCACAAGTTTTTAAGAAATGATTCCCTTAACGGTCGTGATGTCTGGGTTATTGAATCGGCTGCAGTGAAGGAAAAAGCCTCGGAAACCGGGTACTCTAAACGCATTGTTTATGTAGATAAGGAATATAAACTTCCGGTAAAAATAGAGTACTATGATCTTCACGGGGAGCTTTGCAAGGTGATGCTTGCAGGTGATTTTCAGAAAGTTGCCGGTATCTGGTCAGCCGGTAAAATGATTATGCAGGAGGAGGGGAAAAAGTCCCGTACTCTGATGCAGTACACCGATGTCGTATACAACAGCGGCATTGATACGGCTATTTTTGAACACAACAATTTAAAAAGATAGAATTCCGGACGGCATCTCCTGAATGCCCGGAGGGTATGACGTTATAAATTTATTTCCGGCAGATATCCTGATGTCTGAGGATTCTCCCTAAACCGGAATGTTTTCTATAGGCTGTGTCTTCGCAGTGGATCAGCAGCCGTAGTATGCACTTTTACGGACAGGTGAGGCCGAAGGAGTTGTCAGTCAGTTCCTTCGTCAGGATGCTTTTAAATCTATGCAAAAAAAATCTTTATTCTTTTTTTTACTGTTATCCGTTTCCTGCATAGCTGCGGACGGAGAAGAAGATCCTTTTCTTTTTGATTTAACGGAGGAAAGCTCCGGAGAATCTGCCCCCGGGGAAAGCTTTATGAATACCCGGTTTTCCAACACGGTGGAGGGGCGTCTCAGAAAATTTACAAGACAGAGCGACTTTCTGTCATCACGTCTCCGGCTGGATTCGTCTTTTCTGGCAGATAACCGTTATTTTTCTTTTTATGTAAACGGATTATTTGATTACGACGAGGCTGTAAGACCCTACGACCGGGTGCTGAGAGCCTCACTTTATGAACTCTATACCCGAATCAACGGTTCGGAGCTCGGGCTTTCCGGGACCAAGGTAAGTCTCGGTAAAATGAGGGTTTCGTGGGGAGTTAATGACGGAAGAAGTACGGTGGATGTTTTAAATGCCACCTATATGAAGGATCCCATGGCCAACGGAAGAACGGTATCCAGGTGGCCTTCATGGATGTTCCGTCTTGAACAGTCTACAGATGCCGGTAATTTTGAAGGGGTAATTCTGCCCTTCGGTAAGGATAGAAAGTCGGCGAAACACGGAAGCCCCTGGGAACTCTCAAGTACAGGCTATATCAGGGATCTGGCTGATAAAGGCATGGTAAAGCTTGAGGAGCACCATAATCCCAAAAAAGTTGAATGGGGGATCCGCTATATAAAATACATGTCGGGATTTGATTTCGGGGCAGTCGGTTATTTCGGATTCAGTGATCTGCCGGCGCTTAAAAGAACTGGCAATGCCATGTTCCTGATGGAACCGGTAAAAAGTCAGGTATTCAATATAAACAGCGCCATGACTCTCGGTAACAGTACCTTAAGAGCCGAGGCTGCATACAGCCGAGACGTGCCGGTTTATGATGATGCCGGTAATCTCTATTATACCGGTATGCAGCAGTTTATCGCCGGATGGGACCGGAATTTTGATTATGACATATACGGCAACGTGCAGTTCTTTTTTGATCATTACAACAGTTATACCAATGATTACGGTATGACTTTCTCCCTGAGTCAGAAATACCTGAATGATGCTCTCAGTATCGGGGTGAATGCTCTTTACGGATACCGGAATGAGCATTCCGTAGAAGCTTTTGCCGAGTATATAGTAAGTGACAGCCTAACCCTGAATCTCAGAGGATATATGATCGGCGGCGGTCCGGATGCGGGATTTTATAAAACATATGACAGGAATGATTATGTCGAGGTCGGTTTTAAGTACTATCTCTAGCCGGAGATTTGACATCTGGCGGAAGCCTGACGATAAAGGAACAGGAATTAAAGAATAACGATAACAGAATAAGAGTTTACTGAGAGATATATGAAAAAGGTTTTATTTTTAGGAGCTTCCGGCAGGGTAGGTGAAACAGCCTCCCGTTTTTTACTTGAGCATTATGCTGAGGCAGAGCTTACTCTGGTAACCAGAAGTTCAGTTCCGGATATGCAGAGATTCGGCGACAGTGTTTCCAGAGTGAGACATATAAATGCCGATATTTTTGCTGCGGGGATTCTTAGTGAACTAGTGAAAGGACAGGATCTGGTAGTGTCCTGCGTCGGTCCGTCCTGCAGGGTAGGCACGGCGGTTATTGATGCCTGCATCAGTGAAAAGGTTCCTCTTCTGGATGTCTCCGGGTATGATCCGGCCCTTAAATATCTTGACTCTTTAGGTAGAACCGGAGATATCCCTTCACCTGTGGTGGTGAATTCCGGTCTGCTTCCCGGTTTAAGCGGTTCCTATCCTCTTTATATGATCTCAAAATACCGCAAGGATTCCGAAGTTACCAATGTAGAGGTGTTTTATGCCGGCCGGGATACCTGGAGTTTTAATTCAGCCATGGATATTGTGGTGAGTCTCGGCGGTTTCGGTGATAATAAAGGGTTCTGCCGCATAGAGGACGGCAGAGTGGAAAAGATCGGTTTTTTAAAATCTCTGGTGAAGGTTAAATTTCCGGAAATGCCGGAAACTCTCTCCGGTTTAAGCATGTATTCAGAAGAAATGATGCGTCTTATTAATGCGGAAAACATTAAAAATGCTACAGTTTCCGGAGCCAATATCGGCAAAAAGGCCGGACTTTCCCTGATGTGGTCCATGCTGCTTAAGCGCTACAGATCGGAAAAGGGCATTTTAAAAGGGGCGGCGTCTCTGGTAAAAGCCGCAAAAAAGGATGCCTTAACCGCCGATCCGTTTTTCGGAATCTACTGCCGGCTTACCATGAGTGACGGAAGAACCGCCACCGGATACCTTACAGCCGGCGACACCTATGCTTTAACCGGAATGGTGATGGGGATAAATGCCCTTTATATGCTTTCACACGGGGTAAAGCCTGGCGGGTATTCCATGCATGAGGCAATCCCGTGTAATTACATCATAGATTATCTCCTTAACAATCAGGCGGTACGTATCAGAGAGTCCGTAAACTCTGATTAAGAATTATTTAAAGAGATAACGTTAAGGAAAAGCTGAAAGGACGGAATGAACTATCATTAGAAAATAAATTTCTGACCGGTATTCTTAATTGAATAATAATCAGAAACAATAATCAGAAACAATAATCAGAAACAATAATCAGAAACAATAATCAGAAACAAATAACCGGCACAGACAAACAGAATAAATAAACAGAACAGATAAACAGTAAAAAATAACCGGGGTTTTATAAGTAATAATCCGCACCGGTGAGACAGAGATAAAAACAACATGTAAAAAAACGGGAAACTGCCGGACGCAGGCGGAACAGTCCCTGGCTACGGACCGGTTGCGTTGCCCCGGTAAATTTTTTTTTGCCGGCAGTCATGCGTTCCTTTTTCCCGGCACAGAGCAGAGAGAAACACTTAATGCATTCATTAGAAAAAGAACCTGTAAAAATACTGGTGCTTGGCGGAACCGGGGAAACCGGCAGGACTATCATCAGATATCTCAAATCAGTAGAAAATAATATCAGCATCACTATAGGCGGCAGAAAGGCCCCGGCAGAAGGAGACATCCCTTTTGAGAGTATAGAACTTAACGATAAGGAAAGCGCGACTGCCATCGTCAGTAATTACGATCTGGTGATGGCTGCCTGCGGTCCGATGGAGAAACTGCAGCCGGCAATTGCCGAAATCTGTATTGCAGCAGGAGTTGATCTTATCGACATTAGTGATTCTGCTCCGGCAATGCAGAGGGTTCTGGCCATGCATGAAACGGCTGTGGCACACAAAGTAAGGATATACTCAGGTATGGGGTTTGCCCCCGGAATTACCTCTCTCATGCTTCGGGAGCTTGCGGAAAAGAAGGCATCCGGAAACGGCGTGTACCGTACCAGAATCTGTATGGGGACGGCATACGGCGGCGGCAGAACCAGTCCGTACGCCATGCTGGATAATCTGAAGAATGAAATTCCCGTCTTTCGTGACGGCAGGGTGCAGTTGGTAAAAAATCCCTGGCGTGATGCCCGGGCTGACTTTCAGTTTCTCGGGAAAAGGAAAAAATTAACTGCGGTTTCCTACGCTACTCCGGAAATATATGCTCTTGCAGATACCCGGTATCCGCAGGCGGAAGCACCTGTGAGCTCTTATGATATCAGATGCACCATGGAGGGATTTCCGTTGGGTTTTGCCCGTTTTGTCGCGTTAATTAATAAAAACGGGAGATTCAATGAAGCCTTGGCCTCCATGTTCTACAAAAGCGGCAGAAAAATGAAGGGAAGCCTGAAGGCGGATCCCGATAATCAGGTAGTGGTGTATCCTGATGACAGTCCTGAAAAGGGGATCGTTCTTTTCGGGGATGTCTCTTCATATGATTTGACGGCGGCTATGGCGGTGTCAGTCGCTGAATGTCTGATTTCCGGCCGGCTTTCCGAGAGCTATGGTGTATATACAGTGGAGCTTTTAAACCGGGACAGCTGTGATGCGGTAACTGAGGTATTAAAAAAACGCAGTTTTTACTGGAAAAGCATGAAGGAGGCAGTCAACCGGGGTTTTGATGTGTGGGGCTGGCTGGAAAGAGATTCTTCAGATGTGGATAAGCTGCGCCACTATGGTGAGAACTGGTATACCGTAAAAATTCATCCCCGTATGAAGGACGTTCAATCGGATGTCCTTTTCGGTTCACGGGTGTGGAAGGTGATAAAAGAGCATTTTTCTAAAGCAGGGCTTGCGCTGTTTACCTTGAAAATGATGTTAAGATGGCGATCCTTCCGCCGGATATTAAAGAATGTAAGTGCCATGGGGAAGGAGCATAATGCACTGGTGAGAGATATTTCCATGTTTGCCTCCGGATATTCTCTTGTAAGGGATCTTAAAGGTAGAGATGAGGCCTTCGAGCTTTATAAGGAAATGTTTCTTACTGCCGGCAGCACTGAAATGTGCTGGTTTATGCCGAGACCTGAAACCTTCGGTTCCCTGGAATATCCGGAAAAAGCGGTTGTCGACTACTTTAAAGCCATGCTGCAAAGAAACATGGACATGGGTTTTTTAGAGTACGAATGTCATACCCGCAGTGATATGGATAATCTCACAGTTGAGTTTCATGTAAGCGGATGCATCTATGCCGGACTTTTTAACCGGCTTAATGCCCCCGAACTTGCAGATCTTATCCGACTTGAGGAAAAGCAGGAGATTGAAAGACTTATATCCTGCTGCTGCATGACCTGTGACTACCGGCTTACGGGTAACGGCAGTGCAGATATTGTTTTTACTATTCCTGCTGAAACATAAGATACAGGATAAGAGTTCAGTAAGATAAAAGTTTATTCTGATAATCGTTAGAAAAAACTGACTGCCTGATGTCGGTATGTGACCCTGCGGTTTAAGTCGTCAGGCAGTTTTCAGTCATCATTAAGGTAATAATGCCGCCTGCAACCGGTAATCCTGCGGTTTCGATGACTTCAGATTTATGACGGTACATGTTTGAATTCTAAAATCAGTTTACTGAACAGTGCTTCAGATGTATCATAATCAGCCGTGTTCTTTCCGGAATTATAGTTTTTCTGCGTATTGATTATTACATGGTAAAAGCACTATAAATTCTTATTTTTCAATAGATATAATAATTTTTTTATCAGCGTTTTCTGACAGAGAAACTTCTATTTTTTCTCAAAAAATCAACGTCTGTTTTTAAGAACACCTTAATCGCACGGACTAATGCTTTTTCTTGAAATTCAAGTGCTCGCACTACCATATAAATTGGCAGAGAAAGGGCTTCAGAGATAACCTCTCCCCAAGATTCGGCAAGTTTTTTTATTTTATCTGTTTGTTCCATTGGAGGAGAAATCTTGATCGGAAACAGCTTTAGTTGTCGATTTTAAGCAAATACCAAAGTTCGTGTGACGTTCAAGGGAATGAACTCCCTGCTTGATATATTTCCAAGAATCAACATAGTTTGAAGTCACAGAAAAATCCGATTCAGCAATGAATTTGATGAAACCATCTACATCTTGTCTATATTGTTTCGCAAATGCCAAGGCATCTTTTCCTTTTTCTTCATCTGAGGAGTTTTGCTTGTTATGGAGTACATGATCCAAGTTGCAAGACATATAATATGCTTGGTATGGAATCCCCCATATCTCTCGAGTGCTAGATAATTTGTCGAGACATTGACTCTTTATCAAATTTCGTTGCCGTATTCCTTCAACCTTGGATGTACGTATCTCAGTTAGAGAGTATTTCGTTTTCTGAGCTAAGGGATCCTCTACCACATTTTCTTTAGGAATGTACACACCATCAGTATCGGTTATATGAATAATCTCCTGAAAATGAGTTTTTTTCAGGTGATTGGACATTGCATATTTTTTTACAATATCACAAACAGTTATGATAATTTTTGAAGGATCTGTCCCTGGTTTTGAAGTGATATCTCCGTGCGTAATATGCACAAATACGGTACTACTGCTGAATACTTTCTCCAACATAAGACCGAGGGCTTCATCGTCTGACGGTCCTTCTACAATTACAAATACGATTTTTTTACGAGCCACTATATTCTCCCGCCTCTCTGAAGGCAAGCGCTATTTCAGCATTATGAGTAGGCTTGTACAGTTCTTCGTCGTGTTCGCCAAGCATTATATCCCGATAATAGAAGCTACGTAGATTATTATTATCCTTAACATTTGCCATGCGTATGTAGCGATGATTTGGATTTGTGGTCGTGAAAGCAATAAAGCCCCGATCAATTGTCTCAAGCGGTCTTAAGTTATGAGAAGTGAAAATCAACTGACCTTTCCCTTTTTCCGTGATAATCCGGAGAAGTTCTCCAAGGAGATACTCAAATACTCCTGCATCTAACTCATCTATTGCAACAGTAATTGATGGTTGATTATAAACAACGATGAGCAACTGGAGAATGGAGATTATTTTCTTGATACCATCGGATTCGTTTTTAAGCGGTATTTCTTTGGAATCTCTGCGAGACATAAATTGAATTCGATTTCCTTGAGAACCATCAGGTAAAAGTATAGCCCCAAAATCTTTTACACCTACAGTTAGTCCCGGAATCAATTGTGTGAGAACGATATTCATATTAGAAATAATTTTCTCTACCACATTTTTTACTTTCTCTGATATTTCGACAGGTCTGTTAAGTGGCAACATAATGTAGCCATGACTACCCTCCGAAATTTTAAACATAAATGGCTGTGTATTAAGGCTGATTAGTCCGGTATGCGATGTACTTACGACGAAAAGGTTGTTGACTCCATAGTTAACAATACTCTCAATAATAGAAAAATAGAATTCAAGCTCCTTATCCAAATTCCCTTCTGCTTTGTGAGTTTCTACATTCTTACGGATAATATCTAGTAACTCCTTTGAAAAGATAAAAGACCTAGAAGATTCTTCTGCAAGCTTTCTAGCAACTAGAATATTGGTAACAATCTTCTTATTTTTTCCTATAAGAAGATGTCTCTTACTTATTGGAGAAAAAACATCTTCGCTGCTTGTATCTATTAAACGACCAATCTTGATCTGCTTATCTGATAAAATAGGACTTTTAAGCAGTTCGTTAAAAATGATGATTTTTTGTTCATTATGATTTAGACCACCTGCGTTATGATTTGCATTCTGCACGCTTTTTATACTGAATTGATATGAAACTGATTGTGATCCTGATTCCTGCAAAATACGAAACTCAAAAGAAAGTGTCGCTTCATCTGAATCTGTATTGATATAATCGGCAAATTCAGAAGGTACAGAATACCCGCAAAGCACATACTTCAAAAGGTCAAGGGCTTCAATGATTGATGTTTTACCAGAACCGTTTTGACCATAAATACCAACAACGCTTGCCTTGTAGTTCTTTCTCGGGTTTTCTAAAGAAAGACGGCCATCGATAACGTTCTTAAAGTTTCTAATGCTAATATTCGTAATGCGAACAATTGATGCATCCATGAAAGTCCCCTTATACCATCCATGATTATGTGTTTATTATATCATTGTTTATGTAATAAATAAATATAAACCACAAATTTTTCACAAAATGTTCCTTTTTCTTTGTTTACTTTTGATTTTTTTATGAAATTTCTAAATTGTCAATTTCCATCCATTATTTATGCCGGAAAACAGTATGGTAATCCGACTTCATACATTATTTGAAATTCACAGCGGATTATTCTCCTGTTTTCTGGAGGTAGGGTTCATTTTTTGAATGCTTTAGACATGGAAAAATACAGAATGGGTAAACTGATCCCATAAATCGGGTAGCAAAGTCTGACAGGTAGAAGTTATGTCAGATCCTTCTACCCTGACATATTCAGGGATCAGATATATGAATAAAGCATTGACCGACCAGCAGATAAAAATCCT
>JAEEGK010010914.1_pt1 | contig 20878 bp, 18 predicted proteins | sample 8958771 | NCBI WGS metagenome assembly JAEEGK01 (sample SAMN16246547, study PRJNA631951) | gut metagenome | biome: gut microbiome; feature: rumen; material: SC-attached | host: Bos | place: Iran: Karaj | collected 2018-10
TCGACGGCTTCATCGGGCGGGAAAAGCTCCTGCGCGACGTCGGCTGCATCTGCAAGCGGAAATTCACTTCCGACCCGCGGCTCATCCGGCAGCTGGTCCGGACGGTCCGGAACGGCGACATCGCCGTCGTTTACCCGGAGGCGCGCTATTCGCTCTGCGGCACCACGTCCGTACTGCCGGAGTCGCTGGGAAAGCTCTGCAAAATGCTGGGTGTGCCGGTGGCATCCCTCATCTGCCACGGACACCATATCAATTCTCCTTTCTGGAACCTTCACGAACGCGGCGTCAAGCCGACGGAAGCCGACCTGACGCTCCTGTACACCGCGGAGGAGCTCACGGCCGCCAGCGTAGATGAGATCAACGAGCGGCTCGTACAGGCCTTCCAGTACGATGATTTCGCCTGGCAGAAGGCGCGCGGCATCCTGACGAAATACAAGCGGCGCGCAGAGGGGCTGCACAAGGTGCTCTACCAGTGTCCCGCTTGCGGTCAGGAATATGAGATGACCTCGGAAGGCGTTCAGCTGCGTTGCAAGCATTGCGGAAAGAGCTGGACGATGAGCCCGCTGGGCGAACTGAGGGCCGACAGCGGCGAAACGGAGTTTTCCCATATCCCCGACTGGTACGAGTGGGAGCGGGCGAATGTGCGTCGCGAGGTGGAGGAAGGCCGCTACTGCACAGGCCCCCTGCACGTCCACGTGGATACGCTCCCCAACGCCAAGGCCTTCATCCGCCTGGGCCAGGGCCTGCTCACGCACGACATGGACGGCTTCCACGTGCGCGGGACCGACGTGGACGGCGATCCCTTCGAGATGGACCTCAAGGTGCCGTCGCTTTATTCCTGCCACATCGAATACGAATACCTCGGGAAATACGGCGACTGCGTGGACCTCAACACCCTGAAGGACACCTGGTACATCTATCCCGAAGACGAAAAATTCTCCGTGACCAAGATGGCCCTGGCCACGGAGGAACTCTTCTATGCCTGGCGGCGCGGCATCGGCCGCCCGTGCAAGCCGGGACTGGCCTAGCCGAATACGCGCTCGTCCAGCCAGGCGGCGATCCGCTTCTGGGAGGCCGAAGAGCAGGATTCCAACGAATTGAAGCACACGAACTTGCGCGTTTTGGCTGCCGAGAACAGCGCGAGTTTTCGGTTCACGTACCTGTCGGAATTCCCGTAATGCTTGAGCACCAGGCCCGCCTTCAGGTCGGAGATGAGGGCCATCCGGCCCTGGTGCTCCATATCGAGGTAGAACGCTTCCTGCACCTCGAACTGTTCCGGATGCCGGAACTTGTGACGGAGGTTGCACGACACCATGTCCGGCCTTTCTTCCACCCATTGCGCGAACCAGCTCTTCAGCATCGCGCAGGGCGTATGGCCCAGATACAGGATATGGCCGCGCCCGCCCATCAGCTCCAGTGCGCGGAGCATAACTTCCTTGTAGCCCGGATGCTCCGGGCGCAGGCGGCGCAGCAGGCGGACCAGCGCGGCGGGGAACTTGTGCGCATAGCACACCACCTTCCCGTCCGGAAAGAAATCCTCCACCGACACGGGCCGGATCAGCATCGTGTCGTCGTTGGTATAGAGGAAGTGCTCCGACAGCTCCGGGATGTTCCAGACGAGCGTGTCGATCGAATTGGAGTTGAAGGTCGGCAGATACGCCTCCCGTCCCCGGAAGATGACGGCGTGGTCCACGACCACCACGTCGTCCACCCGGTCCGGGAAATGTTCCCGGAGCATCCCGCCCAGGTCCGGGTCCTGCCCGTCCGTGACGATATAGATCTTGCGCAGGAAGGGCGCGAAGCGGAGCATCGAAGCCACCGTCCAGCGTATCTCTCCCCGGGAGACGTAGCGGGCGGGACCGCCCACGTCATTGTTTTCCAGCACGCCGCCACCGGCATACGGCGCACGCTTCGCCCCGAGCACGGGGTCGTTGCCGTCCACCCAGGGCAGTACTGCGTCTATCGGGAACGGGGTTTGTGTCATGGTTGCACCCGGAGTACCTTGATGCCCGTGATGTTGCGGGAGGCGGAGAGCGCCGCCTCCAGGGTGCGGGAATCGATGATCACCTTCTTTTCGTTGATGGAGGCGTGGATGAAGCCGAGGCGGTCGGAGGATTTCGCCCGGTAGGCGATCACGACGTGCGAGACGTCCAGGCCCTCGATGGCGGTGGTGAAGCAGAGGATGTCTCCGCTGCGGATCCGCCCCTCCACCTCACGGATCTTCGATTTGGGGATGTAGTTCCGCGGGATCGCGCTCACGCGCTCCTCGATGGCGGCCATCCGCGCACGGTTCTCCTTGGCATAGCCGGACTCCCCGGCGAGCGGGGCGTAGCTGTCCGAATGATGCGTCATATAGTTGACGGGACGCGTGTCCGGCACGCCGCCCAGTTCGCCGGTCAGGTCGCGGAACAGCCCGTTCCGCTCGCCCTGCGCCACCCATTCCGAGACGTAGTGCAGGCGCGATTCATAGCGGTCCACGACCCCGTCGCGGTAGCGCGAACCCAGGAGCGTCTCCGCCAGGTCCTCGAACGTGGCGTCCGCGCCGCGGCGCTGCGCCGTCTTGACGAGACCCAGGCAGGTCTCGGCGAAGAGGATGCAGTCCGTCTGCGTCAGGAAGATGCGGAGCTTCTCGTCGCGGCCCTCCTGCGTGCCGGCGACATAGGGCTGGCCCAGCAGGCGCTTCGCCGCCCGGACCATCAGTTCCGGCCCGTCCTCGCGCTCCGCCGCGGCCGCCAGCTCCTTCAGGACCCGGCCGCCCCGGGCGATGTCGTCCGCCGTGGACACGTAAGGCACCTGCGCCCGCACCGGGCACTGGAAAACGGCTAGCAGGAGACCTGCAAGAAGGAAACGCAGTCTCATAACTAACGGACTACCTTGCCGAAGGGGAAGAGGGCCCCGATGGCCATCTTGAAATGCTGCAGGCCCCAGGGAATACCTACGATGGTGATGCAGAAAACCAGGCCGAAGACCAGATGGATGAGCGCGATCTCCCACCAGCCCAGGAGAATCCAGATAAGATTCATCACGATGGAAAGACAGCCCGGCTCGCCGGGACCGTCGACCAGTTCATGGCCGAAGGGCCACAGGGCATAGGTGCCCAGCTTAAACAGTTGCACGCCGAAAGGGATGCCGATGATGGTAATGCACATCAACAGGCCCACGAGGTAATAGATTATGGCGACCAGCAGTCCGCCGAGAACAAGCCAGAGAAGATTACCGAGTAGTTTCATGGTCGCAGATTCATCTGTTTTCAAAAGTAAAGGTACAAAAAAGATCGTTCGCAGCGCTTGTTTTGCAATCCGGCCGATTGTTTATTAACTTTGTTGTCATTATGAAAGGTATCGTACTCGCCGGGGGAAGCGGCACACGTCTCTACCCCATCACCAAGGGAATCTCGAAGCAGCTGATTCCCATCTATGACAAACCGATGGTCTATTATCCGATTTCCGTGCTGATGATGGCGGGAATCCGGGAGATTCTGGTCATCTCCACGCCGCACGACCTGCCGGGCTTCCGGCGTCTGCTGGGAGACGGATCCGACTACGGCGTCCAGTTCACGTATGCCGAACAGCCTTCGCCCGACGGACTGGCCCAGGCCTTCATCATCGGCGAAGAGTTCATCGGCGACGATTCCGTGTGTATGGTTCTGGGCGACAATATCTTCCACGGTACCGGCTTCCGGGATCTGCTCCTGAAGGCCGTGGAGAATGCCGAGCAGCGGGCCGAAGCCACGGTGTTCGGCTGCTGGGTCAATGACCCGGAACGCTACGGTGTCGTCTCGTTCGACGCGGAAGGCCGTCCCGACTGTATCGAAGAGAAACCGTCGAAACCCAAAAGCAATTATGCCGTCGTAGGTCTCTATTTCTATCCGAACAAGGTGGTCCGCGTGGCGAAGGAAGTAAAGCCTTCAGCCCGCGGCGAGTTGGAGATCACTTCGGTCAACAATGCCTTCCTCGCCGACAAGGAACTCCGCGTGCTGACCTTTGGCCGCGGCTTCGCCTGGCTCGACACCGGTACCCACGAATCCCTTGCCGAAGCCTCGACCTTCGTCGAAGTCATCGAGAAGCGCCAGGGCCTGAAGATTGCCTGCCTCGAGGAAATCGCCTACCTCAACGGCTGGATCTCCGCCGAGAAATTGCGCGCCGTCGCCGAACCGATGAAGAAAAACCAGTACGGACAGTATCTATTATCGTTATTATAATAATCAATCCCGTATCACTTCAAGAACCTGTGCCACCCTCGGCAACATAAGAGGGAGGGGCCCAAGCTTGCTTGGGAGGGGTCTCGCGGAGCGAGACGGTTCGGGAAGTGATACGGGATTGATATATAGATAGACAATATGAAACGTTTCGTTGTATTATTCCTAGCTGTAATCGCAGTTATCTCGGCCCAGGCGCAGACTACGCCGGTCAGGTTTGCCTACCTGAGCGATATCCATATTACGCTGAGCGGGACGTCGCATATCGAGAATCTGAAGCGGTGCATTGCCGATATCAATGCGCAGCCGGACATCCAGTTCACGGTATTCGGGGGTGACCTGACGGATTTCGGGACGGATGAGGAATTCGCCTTCACACGGGAGATGTTCGACGAACTCGTGCATCCATATTGGGTCGTGGCGGGCAACCACGACGCCAAATGGTCGGAGAGCGGCTGCAATACCTTCGCCAAGGTCTTCGGTTACGAACATTTCGAATTCGATGCGGGCGGCATCAAATTCCTGGGATGCAACTGCGGCCCGAATATGCGGATGGCCCCGGCCCTGATTCCGCACGAAAGCCTCAGCTGGCTCGACTCCGTGGCCCGGGCCACACCCCGCGAACAGCCGGTGATCCTGGTCAACCATTACCCGCAGGACACCTCCGTGCTCAACTACTTCCAGTTGATGAACACGGTCAAACAGTGCAACATCCAGTTGCTGATCGGCGGGCACTGGCACCAGAACCGTGTCCTTGAATACGAGGGCGTTCCGGGCATCCTGGGACGCTCGCCCGACCGCGGAAAAGAGGTGGGCTACAATATCATCGATATCTCCGACGGCGTTTTCTCGGTACACGAACGGATTCTCGTAGATGCCGACGGGCAGACAGTCACACCCTTCGAACGGAAACCCTGGTATAGCCAGCCTCTTTCCGCTTCGCCACAATACGTTCCCGACAAGGCCGCAGGCCGCGACAACCCTTACGGCCTGCCGGGCGACTATCCGTTCCTGAAATTCGACGTCAACCGGGAATATCCGCAGGTGACCGAAATCTGGCGCAGCCAGGATGAAGGCGACATCGGATGCGGGGCCGTGAAGGCAGGCCGCTTCGTGGTTTACGCCAATGAGACGGGCGTCGTCAAAGCCCTCGATGCCGACACCGGACGTGAGCGCTGGCGCTTCGCCACCGAAGGAAAAGTGTTCTCCACGCCCGCCGTATGGAAAAAATATGTGGTCATCGGCTCGACCGATGGCTATATCTACTGCCTCTCCCTGCGCAACGGCAAGCTGCGCTGGCGTCATCGCTGCGAAAAATCCGTACTGGCCACACCGGCGATCCACAGAGGCATCGCCTATGTGGGATCGTCCGACCACGTGTTCCGGGCGCTGAAAGTGCGGAGCGGCCGCCTCGTGTGGAAGCACGAAGGCATCGCCGGCTTTGTGGAATGCCGGCCGTTCGTGGACGACGAACAGGTCGTCTTCGGCGACTGGGCCAACACGCTTTACAGTCTCGATCCCCGCACGGGCGAGCGGCAATGGGTCTGGAATGTCAAGGGATCCCGGATGTTCTCGCCGGCAGCGGTTTACCCGGTGAAGGCGCACGGACGCATCTTTTTCGTGACGCCGGAGCGAAAGACCTACGCCTTGGACGCCCGCACCGGCAAGCAACTATGGTCTTCGGCCGGTGGCCGCGAATCGATCGCCCTCTCTCCCGACTGCGAGACGATCTACGTCAAAACGATGTTCGACAGCGTCCAGGCCTACGCCACTACCGGCGAAGGCGAAAAACGCTGGGAAGTCCGCCCCGGCTTCGGCTACGAGATCGCTCCGACGCCCTGCGCCTGCAGCCCCGACGGCCAACTGCTCTTCGTCCCCACCGACAAAGGCAACATCTTCTGCCTCCGCGCCGGCAACGGCGCTCTCGTCTGGAAGCACAAAATCTCTGTCGCCTTGATAGGCAGCATCGTTCCCCTGCCCGACGACCAGCTCCTGGTCGCCACGATGGATGGCGTCGTCACGCTATTGCACTACTAGGCCTTCCATCGGCCTGCCCCATAAGAGACTTGACACGCCGAGCCCGCCCAACTACCGCCAGGCGCGCTCCAGCCACTTCCTCTCCGGGCCCACGCGCCCAAATGACGGGGGTGAGCCCGGACAAACGGCGATTGATGGCACTCTCGACAAGAAGAACTGGGCTCACAGCGACGAAACAAGGGGGTGAGCCCGGAGAGTACGCAATAGAAGGACGCAGGGCGAAGGATAAGCGGGCTCACGAGTGCAGAGCGAAGAGGCGCGTGGGCAAAATGACGAACTCGCGAGGAAGAAAGGGCGGAGCAACGGACGCGGACCAGCGGCGACAAACAGGCGGCCACGAGCCAACGTCTCCTACTGCAACTTGAAAATGTACGTGATGGTGCCTTCCTGGGAGATGGGGGCCTTGGGATTGGCGTTGAAATGGGCCTGAAGGGCGGCTTCCTTCGCGGCGGCCCAGAGCGAACGGTCGGTCACCGACGTACCTTCGATGCCGGGGATGGCGTCGGTCACGTTGCCCTCGCGGTCCACCATAATCTTGACCACCACGCGGCCCGCCTTCTGCACGCTGTAGGACGGCAGCAGCAGCGAGCCCACGACATTTCGGCCGGCCAGCCTGGCCGACGGCTCCCCGTTGGACGAACCGGCCATCGTATTACCGCTGGCGTGGCCTTCGTCGAAACGGGCCGAGGGATTCGAAGATGTCTGGGGCGCCAGGGTGTCTTTCTTGTTGTTGGCGGCCGACGGGAACAGGGCCCGGCGGTCGATCTCCCGCTTGGGCTCGGGGATTTCCACGTCGCCGTCGTCACCGACGGTCGATTCGTACGCCTCATTGGCCTTTGTCCCCTGGACCGGCGATTCCGAGCGCTTGACGAGCTGGACCGGGGCATCCGGATCGGGCGCTTCCGCCCGCGGCTCCGCACCCACCTGCACCAGTTCAGGCAGGGGTTCTTCAGGGAATTCCATCAGGACGGCCTGCTCCTGGGGCGGCGGGTAGATGTACTTCAGCCCGGAGGAAAAGCCGAGCATCAACAGCAGCGCGTGAAACACTACCGTCAGGCCGATTCCCACCCAATTGGACCGATTCATCGTTTTCGTGGATTAGACGTTATTCCGGCGAAGTCGCCATAATGACCTTGTAATGATTGCGCTTGGCGATATTCATCAGCGCCACCACCTCCTTGACCGGCACTGTCTCGTCGGCATAGATCGAGAAGGTCGGGTCGTCCTCGAACTGGAGCAGATCGCGGATCTGCGGTTCTATCTCACCGAAGGCGACCGGCTTCTGGTTGCCGTTGATGTGATAGGTCACCCTGTCCTGTTCGGGATAGTGTTTGATCGACACGCTGACCGTGGCCTTGGCGGCCACCTGCCCCGTGCTCTTGGGGAGCAGGAGCTTGAGCGCATTGGGGTTGACCAGGGTCGAGGTCACGAGGAAGAATATCAGCAGGAGGAACACGATATCCGTCATCGACGACATCGAGAAAGCCGAGTCAACTTTCGTGGATCGTTTGATTGCCATCGCTACATCTCCGATTTGGCCTCTTTGCGTGCCTGGGCAGCATCGAGGAATTCAATGGAAGCGGCCTCCATCTTGGAGACCAGGCCGGTGATCTTCGCCGTAAGGAAGTTGTAGCCGAAATAAGCCAGGATACCGACGATCAGACCGCCGACCGTGGTGATCATTGCCGTATAGATACCGCCCGAAAGCAGGGTGATGTCGATGTTGTTGCCGGCCTGCGCCATATTGAAGAAGGCCTGAACCATACCCATCACCGTACCGAGGAAACCGATCATCGGCGCACCGCCGGCGATGGTGGCCAGGGCCGGAAGGCCTTTCTCGAGTTTGGCCACTTCCACGTTGGCCACGTTCTCCACGGCGATGCGGATATCGCCCAGCGGTTTGTCGATGCGCTCGACACCCTTTTCGATCATACGGGCGACGGGAGTGTCGCTGCGGCGGCAGAGGGCGCGTGCCGAGCGGACCTTGCCTTCCATCAGGTAGTTGTCCACATCCTTGATGAAGTTCTTGTCGATTTTGCCGGCCTGGCTGATGGCCCACCATTTCTTGCCGAAAATGTAGATGGCGACAATGGAGAGCGCGAGCAGCACCAGCATCAGCCAACCGCCTTTGGCGGCCATACTGATCAATGAGAAAGAGAGCTCCTCCTGGACGGGAGCCACCTCGACGGCCTCGGCGGCGGCGTCGACGGCTGTTTGGAGAAAATTGAAAAGCATAGGTTCTATCATATTAAATTGTTATCAAAGGATAAGGGTATCTGATTTCTTCGAGGAAAAGCGCCTCGCCGTAAACCGACTGCCCGGCCATGCCCCTGTCGCACGCTTCCAACACTTCGGCCACCCATTCGGGCGAACGACGCCCCCTTCCCACTTCCAAAAGCGTGCCGACCGTAGCGCGTACCATATTGCGGAGGAATCGGTCGGCCGTGATGGTGAACACGAAATGGGTTTCGTCGATCGCTTCCCAGCGGGCTTCGGTCACGGTGCAGATATCCGTTTTGTTGGCGCCGCCCGTCTTTTCGAAACTCGAGAAATCGTGCCGGCCCAGCAGGACGAGGGCCGCCCGGTTCATCGCCTCCACGTCGGGCACAAACCAGATGCGGCAGGAATGGCGGATGAAAGGATCCTTGGCGGTATGGATGTAGTAGCGGTAGGTGCGGCTCACGGCGTCGAAACGCGCGTGCGCGCCGTCCGGCACCTGATAGAAGGCCTCTGCCACGATGGCAGGGGGCAGAATGGCATTTATTTTGCGAAGCAAAGGCGCGATGCTTCCGCCCGGGAAGGCTGTCACATTGAAGTGTGCAATGAAATGTCTGGCATTCACGCCGGTGTCCGTCCTTCCCGCCCCGACGACAGTGATTTTCTCTCCAAAGGCGATTGAAAGCGCCCGTTCGAGCTCCTGCTGGACCGACGGAGAGTTTGCCTGGGTCTGCCAGCCGCAGAAAGGCGAACCGTCATAGGAGAGCTGTATGAAAAGACGCATCGAAAAAAATGTTACCTTTGTAAGATAGTTCAGACAACAAAAATACAAAAAGAATATAAAAAATGGATAGCGTAAACATTAAAGCGTTAAATGAACGCATCGAACGGGAGAGCGCCTTCGTCGATATCATCCAGATGGAGATGGGCAAGGTGATCGTGGGGCAGAAGCAGCTCGTGGACAACCTCCTGATCGGTCTGCTGGCCGACGGACACATCCTGCTCGAAGGTATGCCGGGTCTGGCCAAGACCTTGGCCATCAACACGCTCGCACAGATCATGGAAGCCCGTTTCAACCGTATCCAGTTCACGCCGGACCTCCTGCCGGCCGACCTGATCGGTACGATGATCTACAGCCAGAAGAGCGAACAGTTCCAGATCAAGAAAGGTCCGGTGTTCGCCAACTTCATCCTGGCCGATGAAATCAACCGCAGCCCGGCCAAGGTACAGTCGGCCCTGCTCGAGGCGATGCAGGAGCGTCAGGTGACCATCGGCGAAGAGACCTTCAAACTGCCGGAGCCCTTCCTGGTGATGGCTACGCAGAACCCGATCGAACAGGAAGGTACCTATCCCCTGCCGGAAGCGCAGGTCGACCGTTTCATGCTGAAAGTCAAGGTCACCTATCCGAAGAAGGACGAGGAGAAACTGATCATCCGGATGAACAATCAGGGCGAGTTCCCGCGTCCGACGCCGCAGCTCAAGCCCGAGGACATCGTCCGGGCGCGCCAGGTGGTGCGCGACGTGTATATGGACGAGAAGATCGAACGATACATCGTGGACATCGTCTTTGCGACGCGCCAGCCGGAAGAATACGGACTGGGCAAGCTGAAGGATATGATCGCGTTCGGCGGCTCGCCGCGTGCCAGCATCTCGCTGGCGCTGGCATCGAAGGCCTATGCGTTCATCAAGCGCCGCGGCTACGTGATTCCCGAAGACGTCCGCGCCGTCTGCTACGACGTGCTGCGTCACCGCATCGGCCTGACCTACGAGGCCGAAGCCGAGAACATCACCTCCGAAGAAATCATCACCGACGTCCTCAACGCCGTAGAAGTTCCGTAGTCTTCTGCCGGCTTGTGCCGATGCTCTGGTTCGCTTGCGAATAAGCGCGGGTGGGATATTGCCTTGAGGACCCTAACCACCCGCGGTTGATAGCGGGAGGGGCCCGCCGCAAAGCGGTGGGAGGGATGAGCGAAGCGAAGGTCCGAAAGGCAATTCCCAGAGCGCCAAGCAAGCAAATCGTAGACGATAAAAATCAATTAATGGAAAACGAACTGTTAAAGAAGGTCCGGAAGATCGAGATCAAGACGAAGGCGCTGTCACACCAGGTCTTCGCCGGAGAGTACCATTCTGCGTTCAAAGGACGCGGCATGGCCTTCAGCGAAGTCCGGGAGTACCAGTACGGCGACGATGTCCGCAATATGGACTGGAACGTCACCGCACGCCTCAGGGCCCCCTACGTCAAAATCTTCGAGGAAGAACGCGAACTGACCGTGATGCTGCTCATCGACGTGAGCGGTTCACGCCTTTTCGGCACCACCAGTCAGACCAAGAAAGACCTGGTAACCGAAATCGCCGCCGTGCTCTCCTTCTCGGCTTCAATCAACAACGACAAAGTCGGCGCCCTGTTCTTCAGCAGCAAAGTGGAGAAGTTCATCCCGCCCAAGAAAGGGCGCAGCCACCTACTCCACATCATCCGCGACCTGGTGGAATTCGAGCCGCAGGACCGCGGCACCGACATCGGCGCCGCCCTCCGCTTCCTGACCAACGCCATCAAGAAACGCTGCACCGCCTTCCTACTCTCCGATATGATCGACCTCGACGACAAGCGGCAGCCGCGTTACGAGGATGCCCTCAAGATTGCGGCGAACCGCCACGACATATCCGTCATCAATGTCTTCGACCCGCGCGAACGGACGCTGCCCAATGTCGGGCTCGTCCACATCCGCGACGCCGAAACCGGACGAGACCGGTGGATCAACACCGCTTCCGCCACCGTACGGCGCAACTACGAAGACTGGAACCGGGAAGCGTCCGAGAATATGAAAGCGACCCTGCGCCGCTACCGCATCGACACGGTCTCCATCGGGACAGGCGAAGACTATGTCAGACAACTCATCGCATTCTTCAAAAACAGAGCTTGATATGAAGAAGTGTTATTTGATCGTCCTGGCCCTGGCGCTCGGCTTCCTCACCTGCCGCGCGCAGGATGACAACACCCTGAGAAGCCGCATCAGCCGCGACTCCATCCTGATCGGCGACCAGATCGAATGGACGATCGACCTGAACCTGGCCCCCGGCGAGGCGGCCCGTATCAGCAAGCCCGGCGAGACGCCCGTACCGGGCGTGGAAGCCTTCGGCGATATGGCGCTCGACACGCTGTCGAAAAAGAACGGGACGCTCGCCTTGCGGGGACACATCACCCTGACCAGTTTCGACAGCGGCAGCTATGTGCTGCCGCCGCTCTACGTGCTCCTGGCGCGTGCCGACGGAACCGTCGATACACTGACTTATGCCGGCCCGACGCTTGCGGTGAATACCATCCCCGTCGATACGGCCACCTTCCAGCCTTATGACATCAAGGGACAGATCCGCTACCCGCTCACATTCAAGGAAGTGGCGCCCTGGATCGGACTGGCGCTGCTGCTGGCCGCCCTGGTATGGCTGCTGATCCGCTGGATACGGCTCCGCGGGCAGCACCGCGACTTCTTCGGCAAGCCCGTGGTCCAGGATCCGCCGCACATCGTGGCACTCCGCAGCCTCGAGAAGACCCGCGCCCAGAAACTGTGGCAGAACAACAAACAGAAGCAGTTCTATACGCAGGTGACCGACGCCCTGCGGCAATATATCGCCGACCGCTACGACGTGGCAGCCCTCGAACAGACCTCTGCCGAAATGTTCCGCGATCTGGAGGACAAGCAGATCGACGCATCGCTGATGGAACAGATGAAAGATCTCTTCACCACGGCGGATTTCGTCAAGTTCGCCAAATATACGGCTCCGGACCAGGAGAACGAGAATGCGATCCCGACCGCCGTCCGCTTCGTGAACGAAACCTATATGAAACAAGTCGAGGAGGAGGAGGAATAATATGTTTTTCGAATACCCGAACCTGCTCTGGCTGGAGTTGCTGCTCCTTCCGCTGGCCGCCCTCTACATCTGGCGCTGCCTTCGGGGCCGGGAGCCGTCGCTGACGGTGCCCGACGCCGCCCAGTGGGACGCCGGAAACGGCCGCGCCGCCGCGTGGGCGCGCCACCTCCCCTTCATCCTGCGGATGATCGCCCTTGCCGCCATCATCGTAGCTATCGCACGGCCCCGTTCGTCCCAGAACTTTGAAAAAGTCGATACGGAAGGCATCGACATCGTGCTGACGATGGACGTCTCCACTTCGATGCTCGCCCGTGACTTCAAGCCCGACCGTATCGGTGCGGCCAAGGACATCGCAATGGAATTCATCGCCAGCCGACCGGCCGACCGGATGGGCATCGTGGTCTTCGCCGGAGAAAGTTACACCCAGGCACCGCTGACCACCGACCGCGCTACGCTCATCAACCTGATGAAAGAAGTGGAGACCGGCCTGATCGACGACGGGACCGCCATCGGCAACGGCCTGGCCACCGCCGTGGCCCGTCTCAAGGATTCCGACGCCAAGAGCAAGGTGGTGATCCTGCTGACCGACGGTATGAACAACAGCGGCGAAGTCGCACCGCTGATGGCCGCCGAGATCGCCAAGACCTACGACATCCGTGTCTATACCATCGGCGTAGGCGCGATGGGCGAAGCCCCTTATCCGTTTATGACCCCGTGGGGCGTACAGGTCCAGAACGTTAAGGTCGAAATCGACGAAGACCTGCTCAAGCAGATCGCGTCGGAGACCGGCGGAAAGTATTTCCGCGCCACCAACAATACCAAACTGATGGAAATCTATTCCGAAATCAACCAGATGGAGAAGACCCGTACCACCGTGGACAGCTTCCCCGTCTATTCGGAACTGTTCATGCGCTTTGCGCTGATCGCGCTGTTCGCCCTGCTGGCGGAACTGCTGCTGCGCTTCGTGTTTTTCAGGAGGATCCCGTAATATGGTCTATCTGGCACAATCCCAATACCTCTTGCTGCTGCTGCTCGTGCCGCTGCTCTTCGTGGCATATGCGCTGTATCTGCGCGCCCGCCGCAAGCGTATCGCCCGGCTCGGCAATCCGGAACTCGTGGCACAGCTGATGCCCGAGGCCTCCGTCGGAAAGGGCTGGCTCAAAGTGAGCCTGCTGGCTGCCGCCTGGTTTTTCTTCGTCATCGGCCTGGCCCGGCCACAGCTCGGCGCCCGGCTCAAGGAACACGAGTCAAAGGGCGTGGAAGTGGTCATTGCCCTCGACGTCTCCAACTCGATGCTTGCCGAGGACTACTCTCCCAACCGGCTCGAACGTTCCAAACTGGCGATCTCACGGCTGGTGGACCGCCTGCAGGGCGACCGCATCGGCCTGGTCGTCTTCGCCGGACAGGCCTTCGTCCAGCTGCCCATCACGGCCGACTATGTCTCGGCAAAGATCTTCCTGAAGACCATCAATACGGAAAGCGTGCCCATCCAGGGCACTGCGCTCGCAGAAGCCCTGATGTCCTCTGCCCGCAGTTTCAGTACACAGAGCGAACACTCGCGGGCCATCATCCTGATCACCGACGGCGAAGACCACGAAGGCGATGTCCTGGAAGCCGCCAAAGCCATCGCGGAACAGGGCATCCGTATCTACTGCATCGGCGTGGGATCGCCCCAGGGCAAACCCATCCCCAAGAACGGCAGCCTGATGAAAGACCGTAACGGCGACATCGTGGTTTCCCGGCTCGACGAAGACATCCTGCAGGAAATCGCCGGCATCGGCGAGGGCAAATACGTCCGTGCCGGCAACAGCGAATTCGGCCTGAATCCCATCATCGACGATATCCGCACCCTCGACAAAGAGCAGTTCAACTCTGTCGTGTTTGAGGATTTCGACGAGCAATATATGTATTTCTTCGCCATCGCGCTCTTCTTCCTGGTGCTCGAACTCCTGATCCCCCAGCGGAAAGCCCGGCGTAAACTGTTCAAATGATTCGTATGAAACGCTATATCTGCCTTTTCCTGGCCTGCCTTCTCGGCGCGACCTGCTGCTTCGCGCAAAGCGAACGTAGCGGCGTACGCCGCGGCAACCGCGAGTTCCGCAAGGAGCACTGGCCGCAGGCCGAGATCCAATACAAAAAAGCCCTGGTGGCCGATTCGACGTCCGTGACGGCCGACTACAACCTGGCCAACACCTACTACCGGCAGGAAAACTTCCAAGAAGCCGACCGCTATTACAAGGCGGGGCTCGATTCCCTGGCAAAGGGGAAGCATGGTGCCGACGCCTTCCACAACGCAGGCAACGCCAAACTGAAACAGCGTTCGTGGCAGGAAGCCATCGACGACTACAAGAACGCCCTGCGTCGCAATCCCGGCGATATGGAGACCAAAGCCAATCTGGCCTATGCCCAGAAGATGCTCGAGAACGAGCAGCAGAACGGCGGCGGCCAGAACGACCAGAACCAGGATCAGAACCAGGACCAGAACCAGGATCAGCAGCAGAACCAGGATCAGAACAACGATCAGAATCAGAATCAGGACCAGCAGCAGAACCAGGACCAGAACAACGATCAGAATCAGGATCAGCAGCAGGACCAGAAACAAAATCAGGATCAAAACCAGAACCAGGATCAGAACCAGAACCAGGATCAGCAGCAGAATCAGGGCCAGCAGCCCAAGATTTCGCCGCAGGCCGCCCAGCAGATGCTGCAGGCCATCCAGGCCCAGGAAAATGATACCCAGGACAAGGTCAAGAAGGAAAAGGCTGCCCGCCTGAAATCGAAACAGAAAGAGAAAAATTGGTAATCAGGATATGAAACGGATTCTAACATTGCTGATGCTTTCCTGCGCGCTGACCGCCGCCGCGCAGACGCTGAAAGTCGAAGGCCCGGGCGTGGTCTCGATCGACGAGACCTTCCGCATCGTCTTTACCGCCGAGGGCCGGATGAGTGACTTCGAATGGCCCGGCACCGACGATTTCGACGTGGTCTGGGGCCCGCAGAAGGGCTCGATGTCCAGCACCAGCATCGTCAACGGCAAACGGACATCTTCCCATCAGGAGACCGTGACCTATCTGCTCCAACCCAAAAAGACCGGCACGTTCACGCTTCCGGCGGCCAGCGCGAACGTCGACAAGACATCCGTCACCTCTTCCACGGTCAAGGTCGAGGTCGTAGCCAGCCAACCCTCCCAGGGCCCGGCCGGCGGCGGACAGGGCAACGCACAGGGGCAGCAGAACCAGCAGGATCCGTCCGCGCAGGGATCGACCCGGAACAGCGACCCGTCCGTCACGGGCACCGTGTCCAACCAGGATATCTTCATGCGCCTGACCCTCAACAAGAGCAACGTGGTCAAGGGCGAGCCTGTCACCGCCACGCTGAAATTCTATACCCGTGCCGACGTCACGAGTTTCGAGGACGTCAAATTCCCTACCTTCAACGGATTCTGGAGCAAGGAGACCGTATCGGTCAACAATCTGGAATTCAAGCGTGAGAGCGTAGGCGGAACCATCTACAACGCCGCGCTCCTGCGCCAGTGGGTACTGATTCCCCAGCAGAGCGGCACGCTGACCATCGATCCGGCCGAGATGGTCTGCCAGGTGCGCATACGCACTTCTTCAGGCATCCCGCTCTCCATCTTCGACGATTTCTTCGACCAGTACCAGACCATCCGCAAACGGGTCAGCACCCCCACCCTGCAGGTCAAGGTGCGCGACCTGCCTGCCGGAGCACCGGCTTCGTTCGCCGGCGGCGTGGGTGACTTCAAGATCACCGCCAAGATGAGCAAGGAGGGCATCAAATCGAACGAGGCCGCCTCGCTGATCGTCACGATCTCGGGCAACGGCAACCTTTCGATGCTCGAAGCGCCCAAGGTGAACTTCCCGCCCGATTTCGAGGTGTACGACCTCAAGAGCACCGACAAGACCTCGGCCAGCGGCACGAGCGGTTCGAAGACCTTCGAGTATCCGTTCATTCCCCGCAGCCACGGAGACTTCGTCATCCCCTCGATTGAATACACCTTCTACGACAATACCCACGGGAAATATGTCACCACCTCTACGGGCGACATTCCGGTGACCATCGAAAAGGGCGAGGAGATCGCCGGCGGAGGTGTGGCGGTGGCCGGTTCCAACCGGCAGACTGTCCGCAGCCTGAGCGAAGACTTCCGCTACATCGCCCTGGGTGACGGCCGTTTCAGGAAAAAGGACGCCTTCTTTGCGGGATCCCCGCTGTTCTATATCCTGCTGGCCGCCCTGGCGCTGGTCTGCTTCCTGACCGGAGCGTTGCTCCGGCGCCGCCAGGCCCGCCGCGCCGACGTTGCCGGCAACCGGAACCGCCGTGCGAACAAGATGGCCCGCGCCCGCCTCAAGAGCGCCGAGGGTTATCTCCAGAAGAACCTGGCGGGAGCCTACTACGAAGAACTGCACAAGGCCCTGCTGGGCTATGTCTCCGATAAACTGCTGATTCCTGCGGCCGATCTGTCGAAAGAGACGATCGGAGGAACGCTCCGCGAGCGGGGTGTCCGCGACGAGACCGTGTCGGCTTTCGACGCGCTGCTCGACCGTTGCGAATTCGCCCGTTACGCGCCCGAAAGCGCCCAGACACAGATGGAAAACGAATACAACGAGGCCGTGAAGGTCATTTCCGACATCGAAGGCCAGCTTCGCAATCCGAAGCCGGCCGGGAAGAAGGTTTCCGGCGTCGCCGTCCTTCTGCTGCTGGCGGGACTCTTCCTGTCGGCAGCACCCGCCCGGGCACAGGACGACGTGGCGGGCCTCTGGCAGAAAGGCAACGAGGCCTACGCCGCCGAACAGTGGCAGAACGCCCTCAACTGCTACCAGATGATCGAGGGGGAACAACTGCAGAGCGCCGATCTGTTCTACAATATCGGCAACACGTATTTCAAACTGGGCGACAACGCCCACGCGATCCTCTATTATGAACGGGCGCTGAAACTCGATCCCTCCCATTCCGATGCGGCGAACAACCTCGCAATCTCACAGCAGCTGACGCTCGACAAGATCGACGCGGTCCCCGACTTCATCCTGATCTCCTGGTTCCGCAACCTGCGGCAGGGTCTGTCGGCCGACGCCTGGGCGTGGCTGACGCTGGCTCTGGCAGCCATCGTCGGCGTGCTGTTGCTCGTATTCCGCCACGGCGCCTCCCCTGCTTTCCGCCGCCTCTCGTTCATCCTCGCCTGCGTAGCCCTCGCACTGGCCATCTTTACCTTCGTTTTCTCGCTGCAGCAGAAACGTGCCGTGACGCGGCAGGACAGCGCCATCGTCACCACGCCGGTCTGCTCCGTCAAGGGCTCACCGGCGGAAGGCGGCAGTACGGTCTTCGTCCTCCACGAAGGCACGAAGGTCCGTCTCCTCGACAATGTCGGAGACTGGACGAAAGTCGAAATCGCCGACGGCCGCCAGGGCTGGGCTCCTGCAGGCACCTTCGAGATCATCTGACACTTTTGCGCGGCAGACAACTGGCTATCAGCCAGCTACTTAGAAAAAAATCGGTTGCGTCAAAATACGCAACCGATTTTTAGGATATCGCTGATTTTCAAACACCTATCCGCCACGACCTACCACTGGTTGTAGTGGATGCGCTCGGGCTTCCACTTGTCCTTGGGCTGTTCGTCACCGGCGGGGTAGCCGACGGCCACGGCACAATAGGGCAGGAAATTGTCGGGCAGGCCCAATTCACGTTTCATTGTCAGGAAACGGACGGGGTCGGGATAGGAAGCCGTCCACACGGCGCCCAGTCCGAGCGATTCGGCTGCCAGGAGGAAGTTCTCGGTGCAGGCGCCCATATCGTCGCGCCAGGTTCCGTTGGGGCGGGTCACGGGGTCGCCGTCCGGGTTGTTGCGCGGCGGACGGGTGACCGTCGTATCAGCACAGAACACTACGACGGCTGCGGCCGAATTGAAGGTCTTCAAATTGAAATTGTTCTCGAAAATGCGGCCGAACTGCGTTTTGTCGGTCACGACCACGAAGTGCCAGGGCTGGATGTTCGAGCCGGAAGGGGCGGCCATGGCGGCTTTCAGCATGGCCTCCATATATTCATCCGGAATGGCCTGATCGGTAAAGGAGCGCACGCTCTTGCGGCTCATGATGGTCTGGATCGTCTCGTTGTCGACGCCCGTCGTTTTCGCAGTTTTCTCCTCGCATTTGCAGGAACAAACCGTCAGCGCAGTCAGCAATGCCGCGCAGAGTAAAAAGGTCTTTTTCATAGGATTGGATTCGGTTTATCGAAAACAAATGTAGAAAAATTTCACAAACTCCGCAAGGCCTCGACAGGGTCGAGAGCGGCGGCGCGGCGGGCCGGCAGAAGACCTGATGCGAGACTGACCGCCAGCGACAGGACCGTAGCGGCCAGCAGCCAGCCCCAGGGAACGACGAAACGTCCGTCCAGTCCCCGGGCTACAAGGGCACCCAACAAAAGCCCCAGCAGAACGCCGACGCCGTTACCGGCCTGACCGATCAGGACGGATTCCATCAGGAACTGCATCTCAACGGCACGTGCCTTGGCGCCCAGGGCCCTGCGCGTGCCGATTTCTCTTGTCCGCTCCTTGACCGACACCAGCAGGCTGTTCATCAGTCCTACCGACGCACCCAGCATCGTAATCAGACCAATGGCCAGGGCGATCATCGACAATTTGGAGCGCAGCGAGGCGACCATCTCCTGGGCGCCGTCGGCCTGTACGATGTCGAAATCGGGTCCGGATCCCGGCGGCAGCCGGCGCACGGCGGCCATTTGGCGGCCGGCTTCGGTCACCGCCGCAACCTGTGAGATACCGGCAGGTACCCGTATCGTGATGCAGCAGCCGGAGACCGCCCCGTCGAGAGGGATCAATACGGCGCTGTCGAGATTCGTCCCGAACAGGGCGCCCTGCCGGTCGAGCACGCCGACCACGCGGTAGCGGCCGGAGCCGCAGGAAATCATCTCGCCCAATCCGTCGCCGTCACCGAACAGTTTTTTGCGGACATTGTCGCCCAACAGGACCACGGGCTGCCGATCCTCGATCTCCCGGGACGAAAAATTACGGCCGGCGGCCAGTTCCAGGCCCTGGCACGCCAGATACTGCTCATCGCAGGAAATCACGAGGACCACCGGATCGGTAGCCGAACCGCCGCTTCGCACCTGCGCCCGCTTATTGCGCAATGACCAGACGGAGGATGCGGAGTGGAGCGGGTGATATTCCGTTGAACGAGCATTTTTCTGCGAGGGCAACGGAATATCAGAGCGAAACGGAGCAGTAAAATCCTGCGCCTGCCGGAGCGTAATCGGCGGAGCATCTTCTTTCGGCTGAATCGTAAACAAGCCTGCACCCAGTTTGCCGAAACTGCCGACCACCCGGTCGGCCAGCACGGCCACGGCAGTCTGGATGCCTACCAGCGAAGCGACGCCGACGGCAATGATGGCAACGGTCAGCCGCGCGCGGCGGCGATTGGCCAAAACAGCATCAAGGGCGAAACGGAAAACATCTCTCATCACAGATCCTCCAAAAGATTTGACTTTCAAAAATAGGAAAATTTCGCGGTTTAAACTAAATTTGCAGGATAATATGCACTTATTTTACACGAAAGTTTCCCATGGAAGAAAAACCGCGTTCCAAACGCCCCTACACGAAGCGCAGCAGCGACGGAAACCGTCCGCAGCGCAGATCATACGGCGCCCGCGCCACCGATGAGAATCGGTCCGACGCGCCGACCTCCTATCGTCGCAGAGACGACAAACCCGCTTACGCAAAATCCGGCAACCGGAAACAAGACGACCGGAAACCTTACGACCGCAAGCCCTACGACCGCAAGCCCTACGACCGCAAGCCGGACTATCAGAAGAAATATACGCCGAAGCCCAGGGCCAAGGCGGCGGCCCCTGCCGAAGAAAACGGCCCGGTCCGTCTCAACAAGTATATCGCCAATTCCGGCATCTGCTCCCGCAGGGAGGCCGACATGTTCATCGAGACCGGCCAAGTGACGGTCAACGGCGTGAAGGTCACCGAACTGGGCACGAAGATCGACCCGTCCAGGGACGACGTCCGCTTCAACGGTCAGCGCATCCGGGGCGAAAAGAAAGTCTATCTCGTGATGAACAAACCCAAGGACTTCGTCACCACGATGGCTGATCCCCACGCCGACCGGACCGTGATGGACCTCATCTCCAAGTCCCTGTGCCCGGAACGCGTGTTCCCGGTAGGCCGTCTCGACAAGGCCACCACGGGCGTCCTGCTCTTCACCAATGACGGTGACCTGACAGAGAAGCTCACCCACCCGAAACACGAAGTACGCAAGATTTACCACGCCACTCTCGACAAGAACCTGACGAAAGAAGACTTCGAGAAGATCCTGGACGGCATCGAACTGCCGGACGGCCCGATTGCGGCCGACGCCCTTTCCTACGTGGACGACGACAAGAGCCAGGTGGGCCTGGAAATCCATTCGGGACGCAACCGCATCGTCCGCCGCATCTTCGAATCGCTGGGCTACAAGGTCAAGAAACTCGACCGCGTGTATTTCGCAGGCCTGACCAAGAAGAACCTGCGCCGCGGCGCCTGGCGCTTCC
>JAEEGK010010917.1_pt1 | contig 20873 bp, 15 predicted proteins | sample 8958771 | NCBI WGS metagenome assembly JAEEGK01 (sample SAMN16246547, study PRJNA631951) | gut metagenome | biome: gut microbiome; feature: rumen; material: SC-attached | host: Bos | place: Iran: Karaj | collected 2018-10
CCATTTACCGCGTCTGAAGATGGGAACGGTTTTGCCATCGAAGGTGACTGCATCGATATCAAGGCCTTCGTAGCCGATCATGAAGTCAACGTGCTCCATGGAATCGTTGATGCCCATTTCGCGACATTCTTCGATTGTCTTGTTTTCATAGCCTCGGATGGTGTTGGTAAAGCCCATGCCAAGAGCCAAGTGGCAGGCAGCGTTTTCATCAAACAGGGTGTTATAGAATAATAAGCCTGATTCTGAAATGGGTGAATTTACAGGCACAAGGGCGCATTCTCCAAGGTAAGCTGCGCCTTCATCCTTTGAAATCATCTTTTCTAAAAGAGACTGGTTCTTTTCGGCCTTTACTTCCACTGCTTTACCGTTTTCAAAGCGAACTGAGAAGTTTTCGATTAGCTCGCCGTTATAAGATAAGGGCTTTGTGGAGTACACGATTCCTTCGGCCTTGCCGCGCATCGGTGATGTGTAGCATTCTTCGCTGGGGATGTTTGCATTAAAGCCGATGTTCTGAAGGCTTATTTCACGGCCGCCCATGAATGTACCTTCGGGGATCATGCCGACGGTAAGATTGGTGCCGTTGTCTCCTTTATAGTGAAGCTCTTTTATGCCAAGGTTATTTAAGTAATTGCATCTGTCTGCCAATTCTTTGTCATGATCTTCCCATGATTTAAGAGGATCTTCTGTTACACGAGATGTAAATAAAATTGCTTCCCAAAGTTTTTCCATTGCCTGCTTTTTAGAGAGGTTCGGGAACAGTTTCTTTGCCCATGCTGCGCCGGGAACAGCAGCTACGCACCACTGGTATCTGTTTTCCATCTTGTCCCAGTAAGGCTTTTCGATGGGCCATTTTTTCTGTTCAGCCTTTGCAATCTTTTCTTGGTTAATTCCCTTAAGTCCGTCGGGGTCTTCGGAATCTAAGTAGATTCGGCAGGGAAGCACGTCCACATAGTGCTGAAGCTTTGCCTTCTCCCATTCTGTCACCGTTCCCATTGTGGTAACACTCTGGTGGCGCACATGAATCTTTTGAAGAGGCTGATAGTGAAACTCCACTCTTACAAGCTTTGCGCCTGCTTTGTAGCATTCATCCACCAAGAGTTCAATAAACTTGGGCTGGTCTAAGTCGCACACAATCACTACTTCCTGGCCTTTTTGAATATTTACGCCGGAGCGTGCAATTAGGTTTGCGTATTTACGTAGTTCTTTTATTTTCATGGTTAATCTCCTTTTTCTTTATTAGTATCTGTAAATGCCTATATTTACCTTGGTTTATTTTATCCTACCGCCATAGGTTTTCGCAATCATGATTTGTCTAAAATTTCTTTCAAAAGTCGGATTTTTGAAAGTTGTATGAAAAATTGGAACAATAGATACTTTTTTGTTAATCTTCCGTTGTAATTCACCTAATATAATATATAATAACTAACTTGTGGTCAGGCACAATTCTGATTCACACGTAATGTATGGGCTTATGGGACGGGGTTAGTGGTTCTTTTAAAAAAAGGACCACTAACCCCGTCCCTATGGCTCAAAACAAGAATAAAGGAGAAACTCAATGAGAAAGCTTAACAGTCTCAGGGTTAAATTAACCGCATTTTTCCTTATCCCTGTAATTTTTATTATGGTTGTAGGTTACACAGCTTACTCCATAGCTTCACAGGGATCACAGGAAACATACCAAAGCAATGCTGTGACCGCTTTAGAGCAGGTCGCAAACTACTACAAACTTACCTTTGAAATCGTTGAAAGCAAGACAGATCAGCTTGCAAGCCTTTCAGAAGTTAAGAATCTTTACGGAGGTGCTTACACAAGCGGCGACGAATTAAGAAACGCCCTTTCGGAAATTAAGCGAAGCGCAAAGAACCTTGCGGAATCCGACCGTATCGTAAGCGACCTTTCTATTTTGGCATATAAGCAGACTTCTTTCTCTGTTGCAAACGGAAACTACTTAATTATAGGTTCTTCCGCAGCAGAGGAGTTTGAAAAGACGGCCGATAGTTCCCTTGTTAAAGAAAAAGGAACAGAGGGCGTCTGGATGGGCGTTAGAACCTTTATTAATAACTATGAATCAGAGCAAGGCCTTGCCACAGCGCCTTACTGCGCAGTATATGTAAAGCCTTTCTACAATTCCCTTAACGAGCAGCTTGGATATATTTCCACAGACGTTAAGCTTGATATGGCAATTGATGCATTAAGCAGCATGAATCTTGGCGAAGGAAGCCAGTTTGCTTTTGTTACTCCCGACGGCATGGAAACCACCACCGACGGAAGAAGCCCTTCCAATGAAACTATCTTTGCAAACACCACTTTCTTTGACGATTTATCCGCATCAAATAATTCTTCGGGATATTCCTGGATGAAGGATGCCACAGATGGAAAAGTGTACCTTTATGTATATGCAAAAGTCGGTGAATCAGGTGCCGCTATCTGCGGACGCATTCCCGAAAGCATAATAAGCGGAAGCGTTAAGAATATTAGAACCGCTTCTGTTATCGCAGTTATCCTTGCAACTGTTGTTTCTTCACTTGTTGGAATCATTGTTTCAAACAGCATAGGAAGCACGGTTAAGGGAATTTCAAACGGATTTGAACAGGCAGCAAAGGGCGACCTTACGGTTACTATTAATTCTAAGCGTAAGGATGAATTTGGTGCCCTCTCCGCTTCCGCAAATAAGATGATTGAAAACACCAAGAGGCTTCTTCTTAAGGTTTCTGCCACTGCGGATTCCTTAAAGAAATCCTCCGACGATATCGGCGTTGCTTCCGATTCTCTTGTTGAAGCATCCGCCAACATTACAAATTCTGTAAATGAAATCAGGCAAGGTCTTGACACTCAGGCCGAAGATGCAGGCTCATGTCTTGCAGCTGCCGACAAGCTTACAGAAAAGATTGAAGTTGTTAGAGAAAACGTTAAGGTCATCGACAATATGGCAACAGATGCCGACGATTCCGTAAAGAGCGGTATCGGCGCTGTTGAAAACCTTAAGGTTAAGGCCAATGAAACAAGCGATGTTACTAAGGGCGTTATTGTTGATATCGAAGCTTTGGCCAAAGAAACTTCTTCAATTGAAAACATCATTGCCACCATCAACGACATTGCAAGCCAGACAAATCTTCTTTCTTTGAACGCTTCCATAGAAGCTGCCAGAGCCGGAGAAGCAGGCCGTGGCTTTGCGGTTGTTGCAGAAGAAATCAGACAGCTTGCAGAGCAAAGTGCAGTTTCTGCAGGTGAAATCGGAAACATCATTACATCCGTTACATCTAAGACAGAAAAGACCGCAACTGCAGCTAAGCATGCAGAAGAAATCGTTAAACAGCAGGAAGAAGCCGTTAACACCACACTTTCTGAATTTAACGTTATCAGTGAAAACGTTAAAAACATTTCCGACCACCTTAAAGACATCGGTGTTCAGGTGGCAGAAATGGAAAAGGCAAAGGTCGATACTCTTTCAGCTGTTGAAGGTATTTCAGCGGTTTCAGAAGAAGCTGCTGCTTCTTCCGCAGAAGTTCAGGATACAGCCATCACCTCTCAGAATGCAGCGAAGGACTTAAACGACGTCATTAAGGATCTTAGAAGCGCGGCTGATTCGCTTACTACAGAGCTTAAGGGCTTCAAGTTATAAGGAGGATTTAGCACATGAAGAAAAATCTTATTGCTCTGCTTCTTTCAGCGGTTATGGTTTTATCGCTTGCAGGATGCGGTAGCAGGACTATAAAGGTAAATCAAAGAACAAAGACTTACGATGTGGACCCTTTTGAAGTGGCTACAGTTGTAAGCACAAGCAGTGAAACTGCCGAAAAGAAAACGGTTGCTTCGGTAGACGCAAGTAACCTTACTTTCAAGGAAGCACCTTCCCTTTCAGAAAAGGTAGCTTCCGGCGCCATTTCGGCCCTTGATTCAAGAATGCCCGAAAAGGACAGCGTATTTGTTGCTGTAGCGGATGCTGCAGGAAACGCCCTTGAAATCGGTGAATACGGCGGAAACTTCAGCATGGGCGGCGGTGGCGGCTCATGGGGAATAGCAAGACCGGTGCTTGAAAGTATTATAAGATACAACGCAGACGGTTCTTACTATCCAAACGTAATTAAGAGCTATGAACACAATGATGATTGCACTCAGTGGACCTTCCATTTAAGAAAAGGCATGAAGTGGTCTGACGGCGATGACTTTACCGCAGACGATGTCACATTCTGGTATTACATGGTTCACATCAATAACTTTGATACAAAGGCAAGCTGGGAAGCCCTTAAAGATAATAAGTCAGGGAATTTTGCAGTGCTTAATAAGGTGGATGATTATACCGTAACCTGGACTTTTGAATCTCCAAAGCTCCCCGGTGCTTTCATTGAAAACGGCGACTTTAAGTGGTGTTGGGCACCCTCTCACTTCTTAAAGGATCTCATTCCTTCTTCTTTCTACGTAGAAAACGAATACTGGGGCGATACAGGCCTTTCTGATGAGCAGGTTTTGGCAAACGCAAAGGAAAAGGGCTATGAATACGAATCCCCCAAGGACCTTGGAAAGAACCTTTGCTACTACTTTTGGAACATATCAGGCTTGCCTACGGTTAACTCATTTGTGCTCTCAACCGAAGAAGGCCACAACTCAAGGGATTCTGAGCTTTGCATCTTAGAAAGAAACCCTTACTACTGGAAGGTAGATGCCGAAGGAAAGCAGTTGCCTTACTTTGACAATATCTACTTAAAGTCAGGCATTGAAGACAACACAAAGGCTTTCGCAAGTGGCGACCTTGACAGAATCGATGTGGGAATCGAATCCGTTTCTTCCCTTCTTAGCGAGCTTGGAAGCGTAGCGGTTTTAAAGACTGTTACGGGTACAAACTGGGGTTCAAACCAGATTACCTTTAACTATACAAACGCTGATAAAAACTACGCTGACCTCTTTGCAAAGAGCGATTTTAGAAAGGCAATGTCAATCTGTGTTGACCGTGACGAAGTATCCCTTAAGGTTTCGGAAGGTTTCTTAAGCCCCGGACAGTGTGCTCCTCTTCCCGGTAACTTTGGATACAGCGAAGAATGGGCAAAGAAATGGACAGAATACGATGTAACGGCAGCGCAAAAGCTTTTGGAGGGCTGCGGCCTTACACTTGGAAGCGACGGATATTATGATTTTGCTGACGGTTCTGACTTCTCTCTTGACTTTGTTTCTTTTGACGGAAGCGCTGATTTACTCTACAGCACGGTTAAGAGATACTACGATGCAGTACATGTTAAAACCACTTTAACAAACTACGAAGTAACTGAATACGATAAGGTCATCGATGACAACAACTGGGTGGCTTCCATGTGTCCTCACATGTCTGTAGGCGGTTCTTCAATCAGTGAGCGTGCAGCTTCTTTTGTCCCTGTTGCACAGGCGGCTGAATGGTACGGAGACTATGGTACCTACTACACAGATCACTCAAAGGGTGTGGAGCCTACCGGCGATATGGCAAAGCTTGTGGAATACTACGAACAGTGGGTTAACTCCGCAGACAACACTGTAAGAGATGAACTGGCTTTAAACATTTACAACCTTCACAAGGATAACCTTTGGTCTATCTCCTATCTTGAAGGTGCAAACAACTATTGCCTGGTAAATTCATCTGTTCACAACTTTACGGATAACCTTGTAAGCAGTGACTTGTTCCAGTACGCAAACATTTATCACTTCGAAACATTGTTTAAGAAATAAAAAGATAGGCCTCACCGCTTAAGCGATGGGGCCTATGCTATATTCCATAATCCCTTCTAATTTCTGCAAATGCTTCTTTTGCAGGCTTTGTTCTTCCTGCCTTAATATCGTCTAATCCCTTCTGCAATTCTGCATCAAACTGTTCCTCTGTAAGTTTGCTTGCATCCAGCGGGCGAGCTACAGGAATTTTCACATCAAAAGGAATTCCTCTATGTAAAATAATTTGTTTATAATACATACTAATCGCGCTTGAAGTTGATATGCCCAAGGCCTCAAGAATCTCTTCTGCCTGCTCTTTAACTTCCGGTTCTATTCTTGCATACAAATTTGCTGTTTTTGCCATTGCACTTTGTCTCCTTCTCGGTTTTATATCTGTAAAATATTATATTCGTTTGTGCGTACATTCGCAATACATTTGTTAAAACAGGCCACCAACCCCGTCCCCTAGGTCCACTTTTTTTCTGATAAATATGCTATTATCCTTAGTTTATCAGTATAAAAAAGCCTCCTTTTAGGCTTGTGTGGCTGATAAAAATTGAAAATGTCTTATTTCGTCAGTAAAAAAAATCCAAATCATACTGATAAGAAAATCAGAATTAAAATCTTATCGGTAAACAAGCCAAAATTCATACTGATAAAAATAGCGCAATATAGCTCTTATCAGTAAAGAGTCCCAAATTCATACTGATAAAAAGAATACATTTAAAACCTTATCAGTAAACAGCACCAAATTCATACTGATAAAAAAGCAGATTTTTAAATTTCGTGGGCAAATAGGCCACCAACCCCGTCCCCTAGGTCCACTTTCGTTCAAAATAAAATCTTTATAAATTTCCGATTAGTATATCTTTTCTAAGGCCAATTTATGTTATAGTGAAAAAAACTATGAAAGGACGGTACAGATATGGGCGATACAACTATCAGAATCCAAGACGACCTCTACGAGGCAGTCAATGGTGAATGGCTTAAAAATGCGGTAATTCCTGATGACAGACCTACAACAGGAGGTTTTTCTAGCTTAGACCAGGATGTTGAAAAAATCATGATGGCCGATTTTAAGGCATTTGCGGATGGCAAGAAATCTTCAGACATTTCCGAAATGCGATACGCCATCTCTCTTTACAAAAAGATACTTGATGAAAAAAAGAGAAACGAGGACGGCATAAAGCCCGTTCTTCCTACTCTTGAAAAGATCAAGGCACTTGAAACCGTGGAAGATTTAAACAAGGTGGCTACAGAGTTTTATTTGGAAAGCCTCCCTCTTCCCATTGACATGGATGTAACCGAAGATATGACGGATGCCACAAAGTATTGCTTTGTGCTCACAGGCCCTTCGATTATCTTGCCCGACACTCCTTACTACGAAGAGTCCAATGAAGCAGGAAAGAAATTTATAGGCATCTATAAAGAAATGGCCGAAAAAATCTTAGCTTACACTCCTTTATCTAAAGATGAACAAAAGACTTTCCTTGAAGACACACTTGCTTTCGATAGGCTTGTTGCAAAGAAGGTTAAGAGTAAGCTTGAGTGGTCTGAATACTATAAAAACCACAATCCTATGGATATTGAAGAAGTGGCAAAATGCGTAGCGCCCTTTGATATAAAGAAGGTACTTTCTGACCTTTATGGCGACAAGGCTCCAAAGACTTTGATTGCTTACGATCCTAAGGCAATTAAGGAAATGAACGGATACTTTTCAAATGAAAACTTTAAGTTATACGTTCACTGGCTCTATGTTAAGACCGTAGTTAAGGCAACCGCGCTTCTTTCTTTAGACTTAAAGGAACTTGGCACCACATACACTCGCGCTCTAAGAGGGGTTGCAAAAGATCCGGAGCTTGAAAAGGAAGCATACCAGATAGCGTCTTCCATGTACTCTGAGCCCGTTGGCGTATATTACGGAAGAACCTACTTTGGCGAGGAAGCAAAGAAAGATGTGGTAAACATGGTCCACAAGATCATTGATACCTATAAGCTTAGAATGAAGAGAAACACATTCCTTGCTGAGCAGACCAAAGAAAAGGCTATAAACAAGCTTTCAACAATCGTTGTAAAGATGGGATATCCCGATGCGATTCGCGAAATCTGGTCAAAGCTTGTGTTTGAAGAATCAGATTCTCTCTATGAATCTGTATGTAAGATTAGAGCCGTTAAGAAAAAAGACATGATCGATAAGCTTTATAAGCCTGTTGACAGAACAGAATGGGTGATGCCCGGTCACATGGTAAATGCCTGCTATAATCCTTCGGCAAACGACATTACCTTCCCTGCCGCAATCTTACAAAAGCCCTTCTATTCTCTTTCTCAGCTTGAAAGCGAAAACCTTGGCGGTATCGGTGCTGTTATCGGACACGAAATATCACACGCCTTCGATAACAACGGTGCAAACTTCGATGAAAACGGTAACTTAAACAACTGGTGGCTCGAAGAAGACTTTGCAGCATTTAAGGCTCTCACAAAGGATATGATTGAGCAGTTTGACGGCATCGAATTCCACGGCGGAAAGGTAAACGGCGAGCTTACCGTAAGCGAAAACATCGCAGACAACGGCGGTATGGGCGTAACTCTTGAAATCATGCACACTTTATCAGATGCAGATTTCAAAGCCTACTTTAAAAACTGGGCAAGAGTTTGGTGTATGAAGGCTAAGGAAGAATACATTCAGCTTTTACTTGCAAACGATGTTCATTCTCCCGCTACACTTCGCGCAAACATGGCGCCGAGAAACTTTAAAGAATGGTACGAGGCATTTGATGTTAAAGAATCAGATAAAATGTACATAGCACCCGATAAGAGAATCAGTATTTGGTAAGATAAGCACATACAAAAGGAGCCGATTGGCTCCTTTTAATTTGCCCAAAAGTCTGCTACTATTAAAACGGCACGAGGCCCGTAGCCTGAGTGCTATTAGGAGGAAATGAAAAAGTGAATTCTGTGACTATTGTTTCGGCAGTTTTATCGATGTTAGCGGGAATCGGTATCTTTTTGGTGGCCTGCTCAATGATGAGTTCTAACTTAGAGGCCGTAAGTTCAAGCAGGTTAAGGTCTTTGTTTAAAAAGGTATCGGGGAATAAGTTAATCGGCGTTGGAATCGGTGCCGTAACAACCGCAGCCATTCAAAGTTCCGGTGCCACCACCGTTATGGTAATCGGTTTTGTTAATGCAGGCATCATGTCTTTGGTGCAGGCGGCAACCGTTATATACGGTGCAAACATCGGTACCACAATCACAGGTCAGATCGTTGCTTTAGGTATGACAGGAAGCAACATGTTATCAACCACCGTTATTTTCTCCGCTTTTGCAGGCGTCGGCGCCATGATTACTCTTTTTTCAAAAAAGGATCAGATAAAGCGCTTTGGCGGCATCTTTTCGGGCTTTGGTATGCTCTTTGTGGGCTTATCCATGATGAGTTCTTCCATGGGTACATTCTCAGAGCTTGAAGCTGTAAAAGACTTCTTGGCAGGTATCAATAATGCCATATTGCTTGTATTAGTGGGCACAATCTTTACCGCCATAATTCAGAGTTCATCCGTTATGACTTCCATTGCCATCACCATGGTTGTCACCGGTCTTATTTCTTTAGATCAAGGTATTTTCCTTACAATGGGTTCAAATATCGGTTCCTGCGTTGTTGCAATGATTGCAGGTCTTGGAAGCAGCAAGAATGCTAAAAGAACAGCCCTTATCCACTTGCTTTTCAACGTAGGCGGTGTAGTGCTTTTTATGATTCTTGGTTTCTTGCTAACCTTCCTTACAGGCGGAAGCGTTTCTTTTGGCGCTATATTCGAGCGTCTCTTCCCCCATGTTCCTCAGGTTCAGCTTGCTATGTTCCATACAGTGTTTAACGTCTTAACCGTAGTGCTCTTCTTACCTCTTACAAACGCCTTGGTTAAGATAGTTGAAAGAATTGTTCCTGAAGGCGAAGAACCCGGTGAGGAATCAAAGAGAAAGCTTTACTTTGTTGATAAAAACATGTTAAAGACCCCTCCCATCGCCGTTGCGCAGCTTAAAAAGGAAATCGTTAACATGGCGGATTTAGCTATGAAGAACTACGCTTGTTCTCTTGATACCATTTGTAATCTCGATTTTTCAAAGCAGGATGAGTTTAAAGAAACCGAATTGGAAATTGACTATATAAACAAAGAACTCGTTAAGTTTGTGGTGGAGCTTTCAAAACTTCCCCTTAGCGAAAAGGACCATAAGTATGTGGCCACCACCTTCCATACCATAAGCGACATAGAAAGAGTGGGCGACTACGCAGAAAACATCATGGAATATGCGGACACATTAAAAAAGGAGAACCAAGGGTTCTCCGAATCTGCAATCTATGAAATTTCTTACATGCGAGAGCATATAGAAAGGCTTTATGCGGCAATCATTAAGGCTTACACCGAGGAAGATCATGCGGCATTCGAAGAAGCCGACAAGATTGAGGATGAAATCGACAGAATTACCGAAAGAATGGATGATAACCACATTGCCCGCCTAAATCAAGGAATATGTACGGCTATTGTTGGTTCACAATATATGTCACTTGCCTCCAATTCGGAAAGAATTGCAGACCACCTTATTAATGTGGGCAAGATGATTAATGAGTGGTAAAAGGCTATACTTTAAGCCTTTGCTTATCTTCATACATTTCTTTATCAGCTCTGTCAAATATATCGGATACCGCCTTGTCACTTTCAGGGCGGTATTCTGACATTCCTGAAGCGAGGATTACTCCCTCGCCGTTTCTTTTATTTTCAAGCACTTTTCTTCTTAACTTGCTTAAAAGCTCCAGTCTTTCGGCATAATCGTTTCCGCGAAGGAATACCACGAATTCATCGCCGCCCACTCTAAACACAGGGCTGTGCTTGTAGATGTCGCACAAAAGCTTCGCCGAAGCCTTTATGTACTCATCTCCTGCCACGTGTCCGTAGGTATCGTTTATCTGCTTTAAGTTATTGGCATCGCATACCACCAAGGCAAAGGTAAGATAATCTAAGCCGTTATCAATGTTTCCCTGTGCCGATTCTGCAAGTTCTTTATATGCGGTCTTATTCTTAACGCCTGTAAGTTCATCGCGCCTAGCAAGTTCTTTTTCCGTTTTAAGCTTGCTAAGCTGCTGCTTTTCTCTCTTGATTTCGCCTTCGATGTCCTTTTCGTAAAGAATAAGGTATTCTCCGTTTTTATCGCGCATTACCGTAAAAAGGAAGAACCTTGGCTCGTTATTTATCATGATTCTATATTTAAAGGAAAGAGATTTTCTTCCCTCTAAGCTTTTTAACATGGTTTCTTTGTTAAAAAAGCTCTTTGCATATTCAATATCACCGGAATATACGCATTCATCAATACTTTCTAGTGATTCCCTAAAGAAATCTCTTCCGGTGACCTTCGAATTTAAGTCTTTATATTGAGCACTTTCCGCAAAGGTAAGGTATTCACCGGATTCTATATCGATATAGAAAATGGCCTCATAATCTTCCGCCATTACGGAAGCGATGTGATCTCTTATTTTCTTTTCTTTCTTTTCATCCGCATTTACAAAGGAGCTGACTAAGCAAATGCCGACTGAAAGTCCGATTGCATAGGAAGGAAGAAATGCCCATAGAATCTGCATAACCAATGACGCCCCAAGCACTACGCTTGTTGCGGCCACTGCTTTGTACCTGACTTTAATGCGCCCCGTGCTTTTGTGGGTGACGTATAACATGTACAAAGAAATTATTGCGTAGAAGGCAATCTGGAATCTAAAATAAATGTTTCTTCCTACTTCTCCTACGTACTCGTGATTTTCGTTGTAAGTAAACATGAATCTGTTGAAGCGATTTAGAACAAGGCAAATGATGCCAATAAGCACCATGGTCCACACTCCGTAGAGCATGACTTTGCTTTGCTTGTTGCCTCTGTTTAGATATGCCACCATGTACCTGGTCCAGGCTAACATGGTAAAAAGCATAAAGGCAAAATAGAAAACAGTTAAAAAATATATAATAGGGAAAAGCGCCGGTATGTCGTGGTGTTCGTATAAAATTCCCCACAGCATATCCACCAAAAGATAGATGCTTGCGGTAAGTATAAAGTAGTTAAATCTTACGCCCACAAGCTTTTTGTCGCTCTTTTTCTTTTCGCTGAATCCGTACTTTATTATTGATTCGTAATTAATAATCAGACTGATTACCAGCAACGATGCCGGAACCATTGCGTATATCATATAGCTTAACAGCCTCCGTTCCCACTATTTACACATTGTCCGAAGGTGGGCTCACATAGTGATTTCCCTTCCTGTTTTCGGACGATTTATTATAGCACTTTGACTATTAAACTATTGTTATACACTATCTTTTATGCGCTGAGATATCGTATATCGTGTGCCCTTTTGATAGTTTTCCGGGTACAATTACCTGCTCCACAAAAGTAGTTCTCGGAGACTCGATTAACCCTATGAGCTTCTCTGCCGCAACGGTTCCGATCTTTTCAGAATCCTGTACTATGGTGGCAAGTCTTGGATCTAAGTATTGTAGCGACCTCATTCCGTCAAAGCCCGCAACGGAAATATCTTCGGGCACTCTTAAGCCTCTTGCTCTTATGGCGTTTAGCCCTCCCATGGCTCCAAAGTCATCTGAAAAAAGAATGCATGTGGGAGGATTTCTAAGCCCAAGCAAAGATTCCGTAGCCATATATGTGGCGTCCACGTCTCTGTAAGGCACTTCCATTATGTAGTCTTCGGGCACCGTTATTCCGTGTCTTTCCGCGGTTCTAAAGAAACCGGCAAGTCTTCCGCTTGTAACCATGGATGAGCTTCCGTGTATATATGCAATCTTTCTGTGTCCGTTCATGATGACATATTCCATAAGCTCGCTCATGCCCCCTACGTTATCAGACATTACGGACACTCTGTTATCAAAAACGTGGTCGATTGTAACTAAGGGAATATCACTTGCTATAAGCTCAAGCACTTCGCTGCTTCCAAAATCTATAGAAGCAAGCACCACTCCGTCAAAGCCATGACGCTTACAGGTTTCAAGATATGTTAAGCGGTTTGGCTGCTTGGTGCTACAGTTTATAAAGGTAATGTCGTATCCTTCGTCTTCGGCCGTACGCTTAAAGCTGTCAAGCACGCCCGCAAAATAATCATGCATAAGCCCGCTGTTTGATTCATCCACAAACAGCACCCCTATGCTGTTTGTCCCTATGGAGTTTAGTGTTCTTGCCGATAAGCGATAGCCAAGCTCTCTTGCAGCCTTTAAAACCTGTTCTCTTGTTTCAACGCTTACATCGGTTCTGTTATTGATAGCCTTGCTGACCGTCGCAACAGACACCCCGCACATCTGCGATATTTCTTTCAACGAAGCCATTTTTTGAGTTCCCCTTCAAAATTTCGTAATCTTTTTCGCAACTATACTATACTGTGAAATTCCCTATATTGCAAGGTTTCTTGTCTGCTTTGCAGTGGGGTTTGAGGGGCATTTTCGATAATTTACGCAAATAGTTTCGTTAAATGCCGTATATTTTTTGCACATTTTGCTCTTATAGATAGCCCATATCTGTCAAAATCGCTCTATATCACCGCAAAGTGTACAAAGTGTATAAAATGAGCTGTCTATTGCTTGCAAACTTGTGCAAGGTGCCTTATACTAAATTCACGAAAAGTTTTTCGAATCGCAATAAATAAGCTAAGGAGCAGGACAATGAGAAGCAACAAACCATCCGCTAAAAAGAAAACACGGTTATCACTAGGGATTTTGTGGAGGCAACGATATCTACTTCTTATGTCGATACCCTTTGTCATCTGGCTAATCATTTTTAAATATATTCCCTTGTGGGGATGGACAATGGCTTTTCAGGATGTAAAGCCTGCCACATTTAATAAACCAATCTTCCAAAGACAGTTTGTGGGCTTTGGAAATTTCGTGAAAGCCTTTAAAGACAGACTTTTTTCACAGACTATGCTTAACACTTTGGGTGTATCAATCATCGGCATAGCAATCGGCACACTTGCCGCCATAACATTTGCGGTAATGCTTAATGAAATGAAGTTTTTAAAGTATAAGAAAGTGACTCAGACAATTTCTTATCTTCCTCACTTCGTATCCTGGGTTATCATCGCAAGTATCGCAAAGAACGTATTTAACGACGGTGGCGTTATAGATTCTTTGTTTAAAACAAACTTCCACCTGATGAGCACAAACTCCATTTTGATATGGTTTGTAATCGTATTTATCGATGTGTGGAAAGAAGTTGGTTGGAACGCAATCATCTATCTGTCAGCCATGGCAGGTATTGATCCGGGGCTTTATGAAGCCGCTGAAATCGACGGAGCTAACCGCTTCCAAAGAATCTGGCACATCACTCTTCCCGGTATCCGCCCCACCATCATCGTGCTTTTGATTATGAGTATCGGTGGCGCATTAAATGTCGGAATGGAACGTCAGATGCTTTTATCTAACCCTCTTGTTGAAGATTACACCATGGTTCTTTCATGGTTTTCTTACAAGCGTGGTATCGGTAACAGCGATTACGGTCTTGGCACGGCCATCGGTGTGTTCCAGTCGGCAGTTGGAATATCGCTTCTTTTGATTGCCAATAAAATAGCCGGCCTCTTCGGCGAAGACAGACTAATCTAAAGGAGTGCGTTATGAAGAGAAAATTTTCAGCTGTTGATTATATATTGGCGGGGGTATTCGTGATAGTTATTTTCGTGACCCTCTACCCTTTCTTAAATGTCCTTGCAATTTCTTTTAACGATGCAACGGACACAATAAAAAACATAAACTTCGTGATTCCGCGAATGTTTACTTTGTCAAACTACAAATACGTGTTTAAAGACTCAGACTTTGTGATGCCCTTTGTGACTTCCGTTTCAAGAACGGTTGTGGGCACCATAATCGGAGTATTTACCACATCAATGCTTGCATACACTTTAAGCCGTAAGGACTTTGTGTTCCATAAGTTCTTCACCATGCTTTTTGTTGTAACCATGTACGTTGGCGGCGGTCTTATCCCCGAATATTTGCTTATTATGCGTACATTGCACCTTGGAAATAATTTCTTGGTTTACATAATTCCAGGAATGATTTGGGTATACAACATGATCCTTGTTAGGTCTTTCATAGACGGCATCCCTACTGCCCTTCAGGAAGCTGCAAAGATTGACGGAGCAAACGATTTCCAGATTTGGTATAAGATCATGCTTCCTTTATGTACACCCGTTATTGCCACAATCGCTCTTTACTACGCTGTCGGTCAGTGGAACTCCTTCATGGACACTTATCTTTACGCCCAGAAGCTTCCCACCCTTCAGTTTAAGATGTACGAAATTATGAACCAGGCCACCATGAAGCTTGACGTTCACGGTTCTTCAAACGTAACAACCGCAGTAACTCCCATGTCCATTCGTATGGCAGTTACCGTTGTGGCCACTCTTCCTATCGTTATTGTGTATCCTTTCCTTCAGAAATACTTTATTGGCGGCATGACACTCGGTTCTGTTAAGGATTGATATAAAAATGTGCAACACCGGCAACGCCGGAAAAAAATATAAAGGAGAAAAGATATGAAAAAGAGAATTCTGTCCTGTATCTTGGCAGGAATCATGGTAGCAAGCACTCTTGCAGGTTGTGGTTCCTCCAATACAGGATCAGTTGAAACAGGCTCTACCAACCAGCCTGCTTCAACAACAGAGGTAGAAGGCAACGCAACTGCTGAAGATGACAAGTCACCTATCACTTTTACCTATTACAATGCAGACGGTAAGAACTCAAGCTGGGACAACCCCGTAGCTAAGGCTATTACCGAAGCAACAGGCGTAACCTTAGAGGTTTCTTACCCCGTTTCAACACAGGGCGAACCTAAGGAAGACGTAGCATTAATGATTGCCAGCGATGATTATCCCGACATGATTTATGCAAAGGGTAGCGCAACAGACCTTTACGAGGCAGGCGCTTACATCGACATGACAGACCTTATCGAACAGTACGGTCCCAACATTAAGAAGATGTACGGCGACGAATTAGAGAAGTTAAAATGGGGCGAAGGCGATGACGGTATCTACCAGCTTTCTTACTCAGGTGTAGGCGAAAAAGACCTTACCACAGATGGTACAGCTCAGATTCAGTGGGCAGTTATCAAAGAAAACGACTACAAGTACCCCACTACTCTTGATGAATTCGAAAAGACAATCAAGGATTACCTTGCTAAGCATCCTAAGACTCCCGACGGACAGGATATGATCGGTATCACCATGAGCGCATCAGACTGGCACTGGATGATCACTCTTGGTAACCCTGCAGGCTTTATTGCCGATGCAGCTCCCGATAACGGTCAGTGGCTTATCGACGAAAACTACAACGTAACTTATAAGCATGTCAGCGAAGATGAAAAGACATACTTTAAGTGGCTTAACAGAATGTACAACGAAGGCATCTTAGATCCTAACTTTGCTACTCAGACAGACGATGACTATGTTGCAAAGGTATCAAGCGGTCGCGTAGTTGCTATCACAGATGCAGATTGGCACTACAACCCTTGTAACAGAGCTCTTGTGCAGGATGGAAAGATTGAAAACACATACTGCGGTCTTCCTCTTACTTTAAGAGCAGACCAGAAGTGCCCTTCACTTCTTTACCAAGGTCTTAAGGTAGGCTGGGGTGTTGGTATTTCTAAGAGCTGTAAAGATCCCGTTCGTGCAGTCAAGTTCCTTGACTTTATTTGCTCAGACGAAGGTCAGATGCTTTACAACTGGGGTGTTAAGGACGTTCACTACTTCATCGACGAAAACGGCCAGCCCTATCGTACAGAAGAAGAAGTTAAGAAGTCTCAGTCAGATCCCGACTACTCAAAGAACACCGGTATGGGCAACTACAATGGTTTCCCCATCTACGGAAAGGGTTCTTACTCAGCAGACGGTATCCCTTATACTCCTACCACAAAGGAATCAGTTATAAAGGATTACAACGAAGAAGAAGTTGCAGCATGTAAGGCATGGGGCGTTGAAATGCTTACAGACATCTTCCCTCAGGCAGATGAATTCCCTCTTCTCCCCTACTCTGCACTTTGGGCTTACCAGAAGCCTCAGGAACTTGCAAACAAGGAAGAAATCCTCAACGAAATCGCATGGCCTGCACTTGTTAAAATCGTTACTGGTTCAGAAAGCGACTTCGAAGCCAACTGGGAAACAATGGTTAATGACCTTTACGCAAACGGCCTTGAAGATGCAAACAAGGCTATGACAGAATTCCTTGCAGGAAAGATCATTGAAAAATAATATAGGATAGCATAGAGAAAGTCCTCGCTTATTTAAGCGAGGACTTTTTTAACTTAAGCATCAGGATTCTACGTACGCTTTCATTTATTCTGTCTTCCGAGATTTCGCCATCTTGAACTGCTGTAAGGATTCCGCTATATGCTCTGTCCAAATCCGTTGGCATTAAGATCATATCGTTTCCTGCCTTGAGTGCCTTTACTGCCGCTTCTTCCGGAGAATAGTAATCTGCCACGGCGCCCATTTGCATTGAGTCGGTTATGATGACACCATTGAAATTAAGTTCCTTGCGTAACAAATCGGTTACTATTTGAGGTGACAAACTAGCGGGCGTATCATCGTCTAATATATTTGGCAAAGATATGTGCCCCACCATAACAGTTTCGGCCCCCGCTTCGATGCCTGCCTTAAACGGGATGAATTCCCGCTCTCTTAACGTGTCTAAATCGCAATTAGATACCGCCATGCCTTTATGAGAATCGGCTTCGGTGTTTCCATGTCCCGGGAAATGCTTTAAAGAGCAAATAATATCATTATCTAAAAAGCCTTTAACCTCCGCTGCTACCATATCGGAGACTAAGTTTGCATCGCTTCCGAAAGTGCGTTTCTTAACCACTTTGTTTTCGGTGTTTGTGAGGACATCCGCCACAGGGGCAAAGTCCATGTTAAAGTTAAGCTCCTTTAAGCTTTGAGCTAAAGAAGCGCCCACTTCGTAAGCCTTGCTTACATCACCGCTCGCACCGATTTCTGCCATGTGTTGAAACGTAGAAAAACCGATATTTGCATTTCCAAGTCTCGCTACGCTTCCACCTTCCTCGTCAACAGAAATTAAGATTCCAAATTTAGCATTATTAGCGATATCGCTGTTTAAATTTCTAACCTGTTCCATTGAAATGATGTTTTCTTTAAATAAAACGATCCCGCCAACAGGCTTTTGGCTAAGGTTTTCTTTCATCAAATCCGTAAGTTCCGTGACTTCAGCTTCACCTGTTAAGAGCTTTGGCGTTACAAAGAAAAGCTGATAAATCTTTTCATCCAAAGTCATGGCGCCTAGGATTTCCTGACATCTTAAGTCAAGGAGCTCTTCTTCCGTAGGTTCAGGTTCAGGTTCGGGTTCTGGTTCTGGTTCGGGTTCGGGCTCGACAACGACATCTGATTCGGATATATCATTAGATTCAATTGTAGTTTCTTCTTTTATAGGCTCGGGCTCACTTTGGTTTCTTTCTTTAAACAAAGCAAATGAAATGCCCAGGAGCACAATAATCAAAACGGATATTATTAGTATTGTTTTTTTCATATGTTTTCAATCTTGTACCATTAATAAGGCAAAACAGTTATAATTGTTCTTAGGAAAATTATAGTCTTTAAATATTTGGGGGTAAAGAAGAATGGAAAAATGTAAGAGAAAATCAGTCGATCCAATTTATTCAATGTGCGTTCAGCCTTCTTTCATCATCGGGACGAACAACGAAGACGGATCCTATAATTTTGCGCCAATCACATGGGTCAGCGCTACGCAGGGCGAAGATGATGGCTATTTTCTTGTTATAAGTATGTTTGGGACAAAGCGGACAAAGTTAAACGTAATTAGAACCGGGGTGTTCAGCGCCAATCTTGTAAGTAAAGAAATGCTTCCGCTAATGGACTATTTGGGAACAAAGCACGCAAAAGACGGTAAAAAGAATGATATTCCTTATGATGTAAGTCGTGGAGATGTTCTTGACGTGCCTACGCTTGATGCGAGCAGATGGGTGTATGAGTGCGAAGTGGTAAAAAGCGTTGAAACCGGCGATTCGACCACTTTCTTTTGCCGCGTTCGCAACATCCAGATGGACGAAAGGCTTTCCCCAAAGGATATTTTCGACATTGATTTGACAGTGCTTGATCCGATTATTTATTCAGGCAAATATCACAGCCTTGGCAAGTTGCTTGGAGAAATCGGGGATTTTAGCAAAGCTGATTGATTATAAAAAATTGCCCACTAACCCCGTCCCCTAGGGCAATTGACACGCAAAAAGACCTTATATTTAAGCATTCTACACATAGTTTAGGCAATTAAAATGGGCAAAAAGGACCTCACCACATCCCTGCAGTGAGGCCGCTATCGCACTTTTTTACCTTTGCTCCAATCGCAAAAGTTCATCTCTGATCTGATTATCGACTATTTCCTCAGGTGCGTTAAAAACACCTATTTGGTCTGTGTAATCATACACACAATACAAACGACCGTCTTCGCCAACATAGACATCAGGCGGATAATAATATCCGAACGTGCCAACGGGACATACCTCCTGCCCTGCAAATTCTCTGACCTCATCGACATCTTCCATCATCGCTTTCAATGTGCCTATAGCTGCCGCTCTTCCTGCCCACTCTACATACGCAAGATTTGCTGTGAATCCCCATGCAAATTCATGGGTACATACATCCTGACTGAAGATTGGACGAAGTGTTCTAAAAACACCGCCATATTTCTTAAATAGTTCTTCCGCAGCCGGAAGTAATGGCACTCCAGCTTCTTTATATATAGCGTAAAAGTTTTTAAGTTCTTTATCGGTTACATCTGTGTATGCCAAGCGAACAGCCTGTTTCCACCGTTCTTCCCGTGTTCCGGTCAGTTCAATTACTTTCTTTTTTGCCATTCTAGTATCCTTCCATAATCCATTGATGAGCTATCTTCTTATTCGTCTTTATCATTTCCGATAATCGAACTTTTGTATAACTAATTTATAACCTAATCACTTCTGTGGCAAACTATCTGATCATACTCATTTTGAGAAAGAAGTTCCTCGACCTTATCGAATAACCATGGTTTCAAATGAACATCCGGTATTACAAAAACCTTACTCATTACATTCATTCCTTCTTCTTAAATTCCTCTAGTTTAAGTTCGCGCCTGAGTTCTTCTTTAGTCGGCATATAAGGCAGATATTTTGCTGTAAAAAATTGTTTATTATCTTCCGGCAAAGTATATTCAACCAAAGTATCGCTCTTATCTGCGCAAAGCACTATTCCAATAGGCGGATTATCTCCTTCGTTCATAAGCCGGCGCGTGTAATAGTTCACGTACATCTGCATCTGACCTATATCCTGGTGCGTAAGATCACCTATCTTCAAATCTATCAAGACAAAACATTTCAAAATGTAGTTGTAGAAGACCAGGTCAATATAGAAATGCCGCCCATCGACATTAAAGTGCTTCTGCCTCGCTACAAATGAATAGCCTCTTCCTAGTTCAAGCAAAAACTTCTGCAGATGGTCTATTAACGCCTGCTCCAAATCTGACTCATAGAAGTGTTCATTTGCCGAAAGATCCAAGAACTCCAAAACGTATGGGTCCTTAATAATCTTTTCATATTCCGGCCTGGGTTCTAATGTATCAATCTCATCCGCCACGCTCTCCTTGTTCTTGCTGGCCAAAACTCTTTGATAGTAAAATGAATTAATCTGGCGATCAAGTTGTCTTGAACTCCAACCGCATTTAACCGCTTCTTCCAGGTAAAAACTGCGCGCATCTTCGTCCTCAACCCTCATTAAACTACGATAGTGCGTCCAGCTCAATTCCGAACGCAGTGCGTTCGCATTTGGAAACTCAATAATATCACTTCATGTGAAGTTATTAAAGCATATCTTTACTCGTCGATATAACTAAAATACCCTTGTTGCATTTTCTGGAAAGTATTTGCAAACTCTAAATTGGACCCCTTCCCCCATCCCCCGGAACAAAAAACTCCTTAGCACGTCTCACGCACTAAGGAGTTTTGTATTTGTTATTAAGCTACTTCAGCTAATTATTTGTTGTTAATTGCTGCCTGTGCTGCTGCAAGTCTTGCAATCGGAACGCGGTAAGGGGAGCAGCTCACATAGTCAAGACCGATCTTGTGGCAGAATTCTACGGATGTAGGATCGCCGCCGTGCTCACCGCAGATACCGC